>SDBS01000649.1_pt1 | contig 34644 bp, 28 predicted proteins | sample 2277091 | NCBI WGS metagenome assembly SDBS01 (sample SAMN10404972, study PRJNA504765) | marine sediment metagenome | isolation source: marine sediment core GS10_PC15, 163 cmbsf | place: Arctic Ocean: Southern Knipovich Ridge | collected 2010 | reverse complement strand
ATCTCAAATATAACGAATACTCTGTCTTATTGTTTCTTTTGCTCATTTAAAAGACCGTTTTACACAGTAAAACAGCACGAAGACTGCTAACGCAGTCTGAGTAAATGAACAGAAAAAGTGAGTACACTATGCATATTACAGGAAACTATTCTAAGTACATGACAGTTTATATTTTGAAAGTTTTTATGCATTTTTTGCAAGTTTTTTGCAAATAATGCTAAAAAGCTTGCAATATAATTTAAGTAAAAAGCTACATTATTAATATTATATTATTGGTAATGAGATGCCTGATGTGTTCTTAAGGATCGACTAAGTAGAAAAAACCTGCAAGCTATTAACTTGCAGGTTTTCATTATTAGAAAGCAGGTTTAAAATATAAGCCAATTATTATCATAATCACAACAAACCACTCATACTTTATTTTAATACATTTTTCAATAAATATGTCTCGGTTTTCCAATATACAGTTGAAAAAACCAGCTGTTTCCCGTCCGGTGACCAGTCCGGTGAACTAATTCTTGTACCGGATGCAAAATGTTTGCTTAAATCATACTGTTGAAGAATTTCGCCGTCGAGAGAGAGAATAGTCACACTATACTTCTTCCCAAATGCAAGAATCTTTTTTCCATCCGGTGAAAAAGCTGGGCTCCAAAATTCTTGGCTAAGCACCTGGCTCTTACCTGACTCAACATCTACTACCATGAGATCTGATTTTTGTTCCGTATTTTGAAACATGAAAGTTAATTTTTTATGATCTCTGGAAAACTTCAAACTCCTAATGGTGTACCATGTACTGTCTTCAGGCTGAAAGATATTTTGGGTTTCTCCTGTTTTAAAATTGAACTGATAGAGTCCGCGTTTTGTTTTACTTTTATTATTATATACAAATGAGTTTTCATCCGGTCCCCATTCCGTACGAGTCCAACCCTCGATAGGCAGGGTCCAATCCTGCCATTTGCCCGTGGTTAAATTGAGACGGTTTGCAGTAAACACTCCCAAACTGTTTCCATTAGTAAATCCAACACCACTGTTATCGGGAAGCCAGCGAAGATCCTGCACCCCGGGTGCCCAAAATTCGGAAGTGGAAATAGTGTAATGGCGTGCTTCCATACCATTTGTTGGTAATATAACAACCTCAGGTTTATCATCATATGAGATAAATGCAAGATATTTACCATCGTATGACCAAACCGGGCAAATATTTGATCCGGTAGGAGTATAATTAATAGGTTTCGGTTCTCCGGCTGGAATGCCTGTTTCAGGATTTAGTGGAAGGGAATAGATATCACGTAGGTCTAAGACTAAGTCGTAATTAATTCCATGCTCTGTCCAATTAATTAAATCAACATCTTGCATCCCTTCCTTGATCAGAAATGGCTGTCCGGCAGGCTTTCCCTCTGCCATCTCTATTCCATATAGCAATGACCCTCCCTTGGTTTCCCTGATAAACACAATATGTTTACCATCAGGTGACCATAGTGGTTCGGATTCATTCGTAGGATGGTCACTTAATACGGTTGTTGTTCCACCTTCTGTATCAATAATGAAGAGATCCAGATTTTCCTTTTGTCCATCGGCAAAAACAACAAACTTGCCATCAGGTGATAAAGAAGCGTCGCCTTTAATAAACCGATCCTTCCATTGGGTCTTATGTAGAGCTTTATAAGAACCACTCTTTGCAGCTACCAGGCCTATCGTATAAAATCCGATGCTATCCTGTTTATATATTAAAATACTACTCCCGTCTTGTGACCACTGTTTTGGAATCATTTTTTCTACATAGTGTTCGTTTTTAATGAGTGTACGAATCTTTCCTTGCAGGGTGGAGACTTGAAGTTCCCATATACCAGGGGTGTCTGTGAACATATAAACAATTTCTTTTCCATCAGGAGACCAGACAGGGTAATATGTAATGCCATAAGGTTCAGATGTCCATTTATATTTGGTAATCATTTGAGTTTTGTCAGTTAACCGATCATAAACAGAAATATTCTGCCCAATGGAATATTCAATGCCCGCAAGTTTGGTTCCGTCCGGAGAAAGAGAAGAATTTTCCATCCATGAACCTTTTTCGTAGAGATTAATGACAGACAGCTCCTCACTAGCCGGTTTTTCTGCTTTCAGCATGCGGTTTAATCTTATTTGAGCCAATTGTACCATTTCGGCTTGGTCACCATAATTATTAATGACATTTTCGTAATACTGCCTGGCTTTTAAATTCCCCAGTTTTTCATAACACATTCCCACATAGAATAATGCTTTGGCTACATATTCCTTTTCGTTTGGATAGGTTTTAATAATCGACTCAAATAAAGTGATGGCTTCTTTCAAATCAGCTTTTGTCTCCATTGTGTACATTGCTTTCTCAAAAAGCACTTTATAATCCTGTTTTTCCTGAAAGGCTATGGAAGTAATTCCTGTTATCAGAAAAATAACAAGCAGTAAAAAAAGTTTTGTTTTCATGGCTGTTTTTTTTGTTTAACAATTTTACTGTAAAATTACCTCAACGATTTGTCACTTTTGTCAAGGAAAAGTAAAAGAATGTCACTAATTGTAACTATTGCACAAAACGATATCCTCCTCCATATACTGTAATAATATGTCGGGGGTGGTTCGGATCGTTTTCAATTTTTTTCCTGAGTTTCAGGATGTGATTGTCGATTGTCCTTGTAGTTGGAAACTTTTCATAACCCCATATTTTATCCAACAGGTCATTCCGGGATACCACTTTGCCTTCCTGACCGATTAAATAGCGCAGAACATCAACCTCCAGTGATGTAAGGTCAATCTCATCATCTTTCCGGATTATTTTGTAATGCCCGAAGTCAATTTTCATGGATTCCAGTTGAAACACAACCGGAACTTTCTCTGCACCACGATTTTCCCTCCGGAGGTGCGCTTTTACCCTGGCCAGAAGTTCCCGGATACTAAATGGTTTCGAAATGTAATCATCAGCACCCATTTCAAGGCCAATAACTTTATCAATTTCTTCCCCTCTGGCAGTAAGCATTAATATTGGAATATCCATCTTATTTCGGCGGAGTTCCTTACATATCTCTAATCCATTCATCCCGGGTAACATTATGTCCAGTAGTATCAGGTCAGGCTTCTCCGTCAGGGCTTTTCTCAGTCCTTCCTTTCCGTTAAGGGCATAATCTACCTCATAGCCTTCGTCCGCCAGGTTTATTTTCAAACCTTTAACCAGGTCCTCTTCATCCTCAATGATCAATATTTTTTCTTTCATGTGTATATATACAACTTAAACGTTTAAATATCTGTTATTTACAATATATTTCTATAATTAGTCAATTCGCACTTTTTTGTTTACTGCTAAACTACAGCTCTTTTTATACATAGCCTTTTCATTTTATCTCCTTCTTTTTAGTCTTTAATGGGATTGATATGGTAAAAGAACTTCCCTGCCCGGGTGTACTTTTAACTTCAATCTGCCAGCCATGAGCTACTACAACATGTTTTACGAGGGTTAGTCCTAAACCACTGCCCCTGGCTTCAAAATCAGTTGTACTTTTCACCCGATAAAAACGGTTAAATATATTTAACAGCTCATCAGGCGGGATACCAATCCCCTTGTCAGCCACTTCTAAACAGATTGTTTCAGGTGTATTTAATAATCTCACCACCATTTCTTTCGTATTATTTGAGAATTTTATCGCATTACTAAACAGGTTGATCAGGATTCCTTCCACCGCATTTTTGTCAAACAAAACTATAGGGATATTTTGGCCGATTTCTTCTTTAATTTTAAACCCTTTTTTCACCAGGTGGTAACGGTATGAATCCAGCGTGTTCAAAACAACTTCTGCCAACTTGCCGGGTTTCAGGTCGAACTCCTTTCTGCCCATTTCTATTTTGGAGAAATCCAGAATGTTATTGATCATATATGAAAGGCGTTCACTCTCTTTGGTGATAATTTGTAATCCCTCTTTGCGGTCTGCTTCAGGCAGCTTATCTTTTATCAGTAAAGTTTCTCCGTATAGACGAATTAAGCTTAATGGGGTCTTTAGTTCATGAGAAACATTGTGAATAAACTCTGTTTGAAGAAGCATAGAATCTGTTTCCCGTTTGATATCACGTAAGAGTACAAAGGCTCCAAAAAACATGAGTGTTAATATAATAGTAAGCAACAAACCGTAGATAATCAATTGTGTTTTTACATCAGATTCAAGTTTTTGATATCCTGGCTGGATAGCAACCAGAGTCCAGGGCAGCGGAATGTTACTGAATGATAAGGATAGAGACTCTTCAGGTATCCGGACAGCTTCATTGGTAAAGAGATTTATATTATTATTGTTAACCAACAGAAATTCCAGCCCTGTTTCTTCTGTCAAATCAGTTAGAACAGGTGGAATAACCCGGGTAATAATAGTATCCAGGTTCCAGCGAATTCCTCCAAAATACAGCTTGTCATTATCAGGGATTAGCATCTCTTTGAAACTTACGAGGTATTGGGCATCATCGGTCTGCATATAAGTCCTCTTTGTCTCAACGGCTTTGTTAAGCTCTGAAAACCCGGATCTTTCCTTTATCGCCGGGATTACATAGCCGCTCAGAAACTGATTGAATTTTAGGATTTTTTCATATTTTGAATCTTCTGATCCAATTTTAATCTCCAAAATGGCTTCATACTCTGCCTTAAAAAAGAAATAGGAAGAGGAACTGATCAACCACTGACCCTCCTTTATCATTTGGTAGGTTATGAGCATAGAATCAAGACCAAAAACTTCTTCCCCGATGAGGGTTCCTATCGTGTAAAGCTGAAGGGGTGCAGAAATGCCAAAAGGGTGACTACCCAAATTTTCAATCTGACTGTATTTATTCCTGAGCAATTGATACTGCCGGATAGCCTGCGGGTAATTTCGACCAGCCTTGTTAGATCGGGCCAGGCCTTCAATGGCCAGGGCTTCTTGATGAGTTGTTTTAGCTAAAGTAAGGCTCAGTTGGTAATTTTTAGCTGCATCAGAATAATTTCGTTGTGTAAGTTCTGCAGTTTCCGCTTTGCCCATATATTTTTTGTAATCGGAATTCCAGCCTCTGTTGTAAGTTAATAAATCGAGCTTTTTGTCTTCACCAGTTTCAGGATAAATAATCTGAAAGTCCTGATCAATTAGAAATATGTCGGGATTTGTGTCAATTAGCTTAAGGCTGTCACCCTTAAGGATGCTTCTGAAATATTCAGCATTCAACCATTTTGTCTCTAATCCAATTAATTGTGTTTCAAGTTGATCCAGGGCTGATCGTCCTGAGAACCAAAGATTGGATTCCAATAGATTATGAGTTGTTTTTTTGCGTTTAGTAAAGGTATCAATGCTAACAACCACCACAAAAAAAAGTGGTAACATAAAGGCGGCTATGAAGAGGATAACTCCTCTTTTCCTGCGTAATACGGTAGAAAACAGTTTCATCCTTTTTACTTTACCTGACTGAGATAATTAGAAATACTATGCTAAGAATTTCTGTTCAGTCAATTGTCAAGGAATTGTAAATTGTTTTCAAGTTACGGAACTCTGTGGAAATAGCTTATTCTGTTACCTGGGTTGGAGAATAAAATCCTGGAACTTTATTACAATTTTCACTAAACATGTCTCAAATTTCATATTCCGGATAGTAAAAACAAGCTTTTTTCGTCTGGTGGCCTATCTGTTGACCAAATTCTTTTAACGGATGTAAAATGTCAGGTTCCAATATTCTTCAGCAAGTACTCAGGTACATTCCAATGTTTATTTTATTCTTTAAAATGAACATCTAAATTATACATTAAAAAAGACCAAATATTAGCAAATATATTTAATCCTTGGCTTGTGGTTCGAGTATCATGTCCAGCGTCTGTTTCAATGCTAATTAATATCGGATTTTTCCCAGTTGATTTTTCCTGTAATGTAGCAGCGAATTTAAAGGAGTGGGCAGGAAAAACACGATCATCATGGTCTGCTGTAGATATAATTGTTGCAGGATATTTAACTCCGGCTTCTATATTGTGTAAAGGAGAGTATTTATACAAATATTCAAACTGGTCTTTATCATCACTGGATCCAATTTCTGAAACCCAGGCATGTCCTATTGTGAATTTTTGAAATCGTAACATGTCAAATACACCTGTATAGGGAATGGCTACTTTGAACATTTCAGGCTTCTGTGTCATACAGGCACCAACTAAAAGCCCGCCAAAAGATGTACCGTGAATACCAATTTTATCTGGCGATGTATATCTCTTATAAAACAAGTATTTTGCTGCATAAATAAAATCATCAAAACTATTCTGCTTGTTTTCAAGCATACCTGCCTTATGCCATTCTTCTCCATATTCACCGCCACCACGCAAGCCAGCCATACATAAGATAAAACCCTGCTCCAATAGAGGAATTGTCATTACCATAAAATAAGGTGCCATTCGTGCTCTGGCAGCACCATATCCAATCAAAAGTGCAGGATTATTACCATTCAAGATTATACCTTTTTTATAAGTGATATATAATGGGATTTTCGTACCATCTTTGCTTGGATAAAATATTAGTTTTGTAACAAATTCATCAATTTCAAAATTGATATTTGTTTTTTTAAATAAGGTACTTTTATTCTTATTAATATCATATTTATATATCGTATTGGGCTGTGCAAATGAAGTAAACGTATAAAAAACTTCCGTATCGCTTCTGTCCCCATTAAATCCCATTGCAGTCCCAACTCCGGGGAGATCTATATCATAAAGTTTTTTACCATTAGTGTTATAAACAGATGCTATGATGATAGTACCTTTTTGATATTTGACAATAAACTTTCCACCAACAAAAGATATTCCCAACATTACATTTTCTTGCTCCGGAATTATTGTTTTCCAATGTTTTTCTGATGGTTTTTCAGGATCAATTAATACAAGTTTATTTTTTGGGGCATTATGATTTGTTTTTAAAAGAAAACCATCATCCGTTTTGTCAATAAAGGTGTACATTGCATAAAAAGAGCCTATTAATGGAATTATTTCAGAATCTTTTCTAAGATCCTTATAGTAAATCATATTCTCAGATAGACCCTCATGCACATTTATAATAAGGTATTTTTCATCTTCTGTTACTCTGGAATTAAAAGAAAATTTAGGATTATCCGTATCCTGACAGATCAATAAATCTTCTGACTGTTTTGTGCCAAGTTTGTGGTAAAATACTTTTTGATTTTCATTAATACCTTTTGTTTTATCATTGGGCTCAGGGTATCTGCTATAAAAGAATCCATCCTTATACCAGGCCATACCCGAGAATTTAATCCATTGAAGGCGATCTTCCAATTTTTCTTTTGTTTCTGTATTTATAACAAAAAATTCACGCCAATCTGATCCTCTGTCAGTAACGGCATATCCACAATATTTTTGATCATTTGAAAAATAAAGTCCTCTAAGGCGAATCGTATTATTTTTTGAAAAAGTATGAGGATCAATGAATACTTCTGCCTTGTCACCTAGTTTTTTTTGCCTGTAAACAACAGACTGTTCCTGAAGCCCCTCGTTTTTATAATAGTAATAATAATCCCCTCTTTTAAAAGGCCTCCCATATTTTTCATGATCATTTAATTCAATTAAACGTTGTCTTATTTTTTCCCTGTAAGGAATTTTTTCCAGGTAATTGTTGGTGACTTCGTTTTGTGCTTTTACCCATTCTTTTGTTTCTTCTGAATTATCATCTTCTAACCAACGGTATGGGTCTTCGACTTTTACCCCAAAATAATCATCAACTTGAACTACTTTTTTAGAAACAGGGTAATTAATTGATTGGCTAAACAATAATGAATAACCCAGGAAGAAGATGAAAACAACTAATGCTAATTTTTTAAATTTCATATCTTTATTTTAATACATTTTTCATTAAATATTCTTCAAGAATTATATTACGAGTCTGAATAACAAGCTGTTTGCCATCTGGTGACCAGTCACGTGGAGAAACTCTTGTATCTTTTGAAAAATATTTTTTGATATTAAATTCTTGAAGAATTTTGCCTTCAAGAGAGAGAACAACCATCCCTTTTGTTTTATCCCCGTATGCTAATATTTTCTTACCGTCTGGAGAAAACATCAGACCCCCATAGTTTTGAGCAAGTATCCGGCTTTCACCCGACTCGAGGTCCAATACCATGAGATCTGGTTTTTTTTCTGCTTTTTCAAACGTAAACATCAACTTTTTGTGATCCCTGGAAAACATCAAATATTTAATGGAATATTTTGAACTGTCTTTAGTTTGGAATATATTTCGATTTTCTCCTGTTTTTGTGTTGAATTGAAAGAGACCCTCATTGTTTTTAGTATATATAAATGAGTTTTTATCAGGCCCCCATGCCATACTTACCCTTTCTTTAGCAGGTACAGGTGGCGTATAATTCTGCCATTTACCGGTAGCTATATCCAGATGATAAATGGTTGCTATATCTATAGGGCTCATGACATTTAAACTAAGTCCGCTGTTATCAGTAAGCCATCTCAGTTCATGAATATTAAGTTCCCAAAATCCTGGTGCTTCAATAAGAAAGCGTTTAATATCTTTATCATTATTTGACAAAATAACTATTTCAGGTTTATTATCATAAGAAATAAATGCAAGATATTTTCCATTATAGGACCAAACAGGACTGATATTGGACCCCGTTGGTGTATAATCAAGAGGTTTTGGTTCTCCTGTAGGTGTACCTGTTTCCTGGTTCAGTGCCATGGTATAGATATCATGAATATCAAGCGTTAATCGGTAATTAACACCTATTTTAGTCCAATTTACTAAATCAGCATTCCGCATTCCTTCCTTGATCAGGAATGGCTTGCCAACTGGCTTTGCTTTTTCCATCTCAAGTGCATACAAAAATGATTCTCCTTTAGTTTCTTTAATAAATATAATATGCTTTCCATCAGGTGACCATATTGGATCCAGGTCATTGGTCGGATATCCATACAGTAAGGTTGGTGTTCCTCCTTCTGCATCTATAATAAAGAGATCAAAATTGTCATTTGATCCATCAGAAAAAACAACAAATTTTCCATCCGGTGATAAAGAAGCATCTCCTTTAATTCCCATCATCAACTTTCCTTCCCATTGAGTTTTATGAAGTGACTTAAAAGAACCTCCTTTTGCAGGTACCAGACCAATAGTATAAAATCCACTGGTATCCTGTTTGAATGTCAGAATCTTACTTCCGTCCTGTGACCATTGTCGTGGAATAATTTGTGCCTCAATTTCGTTTTTGATGAGGGTTTGAATCTCTCCTTTTAGTGAGGAGATCTGAAGTTCATATCCTCCTTTCCAACCTGCAAACATATAGGCAACTTTTTTGCCATCAGGTGACCATGTTGGAAAATACGTATAGCCATGTCCCTCTGAATACCAATCATATTTAGTGATTAATTGAATTTCTTTAGTCTTGCGATCATAAACCGCTACATTCTGTCCGGTGGTATTGGAGTAATTCATACCCACCATTTTAGTCCCGTCAGGAGAAAGAGAAGAAATATGTAATCTTGTTTCCTTTTGTATACTTGACCCTTTTTCGTACAGATTAATGATTGACAGATCCTCCTTCAAACTTGCAACCTGAACATCATCCGGTTTTTCTGTTTTCAGTATGCGATTTAATCTTGCTTGAGCCAATTGTACCATTTCGGCTTGGTCACCGTAATTATTTATGACTTTTTCGTAATACTGCCTGGCTTTTATATTTCCCAGTTTTTCATTGGCAAGTCCATTCCGGTACAGAGCTTCAGCAACAACAGATCGATATTCTGGAAATTTGGTAACGATCTCTTCATATAAACGCATTGCTTCCTGGAGGTTTCCGTTTATTTCTTCCTCATAAATAGCAGCATTCAATAATTTTTCAGGCTCATTATCTTGCGCAATAACAGGAGCTGATACTGTCAGGCAAAAAAACAAAATTGGAATTAATCGTTTCATTTGTAATTGTTTTTAGTGAATAATTTGTCAATTCTTTTAATATTAGTTGAAGACAAATTTATTAACTATGCTGCGTTGTAATATTCAGATTACATTAAGTACTGTTAAGATTGTATCATGTATTTAACCGGATGCAATTTTATAACCAACACCCCTTACGCTTAAAATTAATTTGGGAACAGAAGGATTATCTTCTATTTTTTTTCTCAGATTTGCCACATGGGTATCAACCGTTCGGGGAGTCACAAAAACATCCTTCCCCCATATTTTATCCAGTAACTCATCGCGGTTGATCACCCTTCCCCTGTTTTGGATGAGGTATTTCAAAAGTTCAAATTCATGGAATGTAAGGCCGAGTTCTTTGCCATCCTTACGACATTCATACTGCAGGAAATCCACTTCAAGCCCACCTGAACAAAACAGGTTTTCTCCGGTATTTTCAGGTTTTTTCTCCATTCTTCGTAAAACAGCCTTTACGCGGGACTGTAGTTCCCGGGGGCTGAAAGGTTTTGTCACATAATCATCAGCACCAATTTCAAATCCCACTACACGGTCAATCTCCTGTCCTTTAGCGGTGAGCATGATTACAGGGGTATTTATTTTCTGCATTCTTAAATTCCTGCAAATATCGAAACCATTCATTTCAGGGAGCATAATATCGAGAATGATCAGATCAATATCAGGATTTTTTGCCTTTTCATATCCGGTTAAACCATCCTCGGCATAATCCACGTCATATCCCTCATGGCGGAAATCATCTACCAAAGCTATTCTGATTAGCTCTTCATCTTCAACAATTAGGATCTTTTTCATTTATGCAATTGATTAAGTTTATTGTTCACCAGGTTCATGAGATCTCTTTGCCAGGTTCATGTGCGTTTATGGCTTCATTTTCTTTTAAAAGGCAATACAATATGGAAATCACTTCCTTTACCGGGTTCACTTTTTAGTCTAATAGTACCTTGATGGGCCTCAACTATTTGTTTAACAATTGTTAATCCTATTCCACTCCCCTTTACATTTTGGGTGAGTTCATTGCCAGCCCGGTAGAACTGGATAAAAATTTTATCCTGTTCATCTTTTTTTATCCCAATACCATAGTCCTTTACACTTATGGTTATTCCGGAATCGGCCCTTGTCATCTTCACTTCAATTATTTTTGAATTAGCTGAATACTTACAGGCATTGTCAATAAGGTTTTGCAAAACTTGTTTTATTGCCTCCCTGTCGAAAACGGAATCGGGTATTGGTTCAGGTGAAATTACATTAATTTGGAATCCTTTGTCCATCAGATGGTTTTGAAATGACATTACAACCTCTTCAACAAGCCCGGCAAGGTTTTCTTTTTCAAAACGGAAATTTTTGAGGCCTGCTTCCATTTTCGAAAAATCAAGGATATTATCAATAAGATGGCTTAAACGTTCGCTTTCCTGCAACATGGCCGAATAATACTTCTGCTGCCTTTCCCCGTTAGGTACCCTTCCACTATCAAGCATTTCTGCCATCTGGCGTATTAAGGTCAGAGGACTTTTAAATTCATGCGAAACGGTTGTTATGAAATTTGATTTCATTCTTGCAAGACGTAACTCATTGTTTACTGTATAAAGTGTAAAGAACAGGCCACAAGCCAATATTATTACAATTAACAGAAATATATAAAAGAAAATACCTTCATCGGTTCGAATAAATGAAACAAGGATTCCCCCTCTTTTGGGGTATATCACCAATGTCCATGATGGCAACGATGATGAGAACATAACTTTTACAGGGTTAATACCGCTTGTTATATTCTCTGAATGAAGTAATACACTGCCATAGTTATTTACAATTTCCCAGTCAAAAACCGATTTGTCTGCAATTTCCTGAATGGAAGTATGTAAAATATCTCGTAGAATGTGTTTCTGGTTATAAATCAAACCCCATTGCCCATATTCTACCAATGGTGATAAAAACACAAAATAAGATTCCCTGTTTATGTTAAATAAATACCGTTTAGTTAAATTATCAGCCATTGAAGCCTGGGTAGACTGAATAACTCCGGCTACATCAGGAATAGCAAACAGGTACGCCGTCCTTTTTTCCAAAACGGAAATACTATCCAAAAGGTATTTGGATCGCTGTATCAGTGGATCCGCTTTTTCATCAGAATTTTCTACAAGGGCTATGATCTCTTTAATTTTTGAAACAATATTGAAATACGTGGGATAATTTATGCTCCATCTTGAATCCTTAATTTGGGTAAGCAATGAATTTAATGCTTCAAGACAATGTGTAGTATCATGAATTTCAAGATATAAAAAGCCCGACTCCAACAAAGCAATCATACCCAGTGGAATATTCCCCTGAATATATACATCCGCGTAAGAATTTAATAAGGTTTTGTAGGTCTTAATGGCTTCCTCCGGCCTGCCAAGTCTTTTCTGTGCACGGGCAATGGAATTATAGATTTCTCCCTGGCCTTGTATGCTGGTAATAACAGACAAGGCATTTCGGTAATGTTCAATAGCTTTTGAATATTCTTTTTGTCTGAATTCAAGGCCCCAACCTTTTATTAATATATTTTCTGCATGTTCAGATATTATTCCTGACTTTGAACCCGCAAAATTGTCTGGTTCATATAAAAAATAGTTATTTAATACAGAAACTTCATTTTTACCGGAAAGGTAAAAAACACCTTCTACTACAGGAAATATAGTTATCAAAGAAGTAAGTGCAGAATCGGAAAACATAATTTTCTCAGGCACACCGGAAGGATCCAGGATTTCAATGAACCTGTTTTCAATTACCTTAAGATGCGCATCAAGGTCATCATTTATTCTTTGCCCTGATTCCTGGATAGCTCTGCGTTGCTCTCTTTCAACGAGGGCCTGGTCATTTTTTACACCCCTGTATGCCAGAATACCAAGTATTATGCTGGGAAATACAATAGCTATAACATAGTAGATGATTATTTGTTTCCTTTTTGTTTCCCTTTTTTTAATCATCATAATATATTCAGCTTAAAATTAGATGCATTAAACCGGTTGGTTGGCAATATGACTTATTTATTTTATGATATAATGTAGATTCGGTTAAGATTATGTCAAGATTTGCTTTCCCTGTAAAAGGTCAATATTGCTATAGCTCTCCCTTTTCAGGAAGAATGTTCTTTGAAATTGATTCATCATAACTTTAGATGAGATGAGAGGCATCTATGAATATTGTTTCGATGAGCTTTTGCTTACCTGTCAACCTGCAATGCTTGCGTGAGTACGAAGAGCCGTATGACGGGAACTTAGCGTAGCGATCTCATGAGCGTTAGAGAGTAACTCCCCTTTACCTACTCGACTTCATTTTGTATATCCGTTATCTTAAGGGACTTGTTACACCCAACCGAATAATATTAATGTCTTATTTACTCTCCAGGCAAAAAGTGCCGCAAGTCCGATGAGTATTGCATTTAATATTGAAGAGAACTGCCAATAAACCTGCATTCCGAGAATAATAGTTGTCAAAACGAGAAATAAACAAACTGTCGCAAGTCGTTTGCGAAGAATACGAAACGGTTTTACGGACGTAAGAAAATTGTCAGGTACTTTTTTCTCAAGTGTAATGTCTTTAAAGAAAGAGTCGATTTTTGGTTGCAGTGAAAAATGAACATAGGAAAGCAAACTCATAAGTATGAAAAGTAAAACTGTCTTTGCAAGAAGAATATAATTTGTCCAAAGTGCTTGAATGCCCCAGTGTCCAAATACGAGTAAGAGAATTCCCGAAATGAAAACTGATAATTGAAAAACATAACAACGAATTGCGCCGTGTCGGATAATGTTTTCCATATAATTGTCTGTCCCGAAGTTGAACGATGAACCCATTAAAGCTCGCTCATTCACAACAATAAGATTGAAAAGCGGAATGGACATAAACACAAAACTGATGATGTGCCATAATTTTAAAACTGCATAAAGTTCGTCCATAATTTTTTTTTAAAAGGTTATTATTTTGCCTGTTTCTTTCACAATTTCGTTAAGGTCGTTGATATGTCAAAGTTAGCTAATTTTAAATTTGCATTGTCGTTTTTTAGGCTTGCCTACAACAATTGAGTAAATGCAATTGCTTTTATTTGCACTACATCTCAAATATAACGAATACTCTGTCTTATTGTTTTTTTTATTGACCTCCCTGATGATAAATGTAGGGTCTTCGACTTTTAGGCATCATTTGCCGGCTTGGTTGTATCCGTCCCGTGTTGCGTCTGCCATAGCAAACCTTGCGAAGGAAGACAGGAACGCTTATTCAAATTTAGCTACTTTGTGGCAAAACCCAATGAATAAATCCATCACTGTACTGTTTTGATTTACCCTTGTTTCAAAAAGGCAATAATTTCTTTTCTTTTAAAACGTCAATGACAGATAAAAAGGTATTGCCCATGATCAAAGACAGATCACCCGGATCAAACCAGACAGCTTCCTTGATATCTTCTTCCACCTGGGGAAAAGGGTTTTCATTGGAGGATGACCTCATATCAAACCAAATATTCTTTTTTAAGATCTGATCCATACCACTGCTGTATATGTGATAGGTGACCAATAATGGCTTAACAATTTCCAGGTCATGTATTCCTGTTTCTTCAGCGACTTCCCTCAGGGCTGTTTGTTCAAAGTTTTCACCTGCTTCAGATTTTCCTTTTGGAAGGTCCCATTTCCCCCTTCTTTTAATAATCAGAATTTTCCCTTCAGAATTACTAACTAAACCTCCTGCAGCAGTAATATTTACAAAACAGCTACTAAACTGGTGAAAAAGCTGATCTGGTTTGCTGTGAAAGATAAACAGTTTCTTAATGCTCGTGATGAAGGAAAACAATTTAAGCAAATCCATTAATTCAGCAGAATTATAAAATTTATAGAACAAACCATAATTATTATTAAAGTTTGAAGTAAAATCTTCAGTTAGATATATAATACGATCTTGATAAAAAACTTTATACATTTGTTCTATGAAAGAAAACGAACAGAAAGTTGCCGAAATCCTGTTGCAAATTAAATCAATAAAATTAGATCCTGCAAACCCTTTCACATGGGCATCAGGGTGGAAATCACCGATTTATTGTGACAATAGAAAAACAATGTCTTTTCCTGAAGTCAGGGCATTTTTAAGGGCTGAGTTTACCCGTATAATTCGGGAAAAATATCCTGATGTAGAGTTGATTGCAGGAGTTGCTACAGGGGCAATTGCAATTGGAGTGCTGGTGGCAGAAGAACTTGGATTGCCTTTTGTTTATGTCAGGCCCAGGGTGAAGGATCATGGACTCGGAAACCAGATTGAGGGAGTTTTGCAGGAGGGACAAAAAGTGGTGGTAATTGAAGATCTTATTTCTACGGGCAACAGCAGCTTGAATGCCGTGGCTGCCCTTAAAGAAGCAAAAATCATAGTTCTGGGAATGGTAGCGATTTTCTCTTACCAGTTTCAACTGGCTGAAAATAACTTTAGAGATGCAGGTGTGGAATTAGTTACATTGGGAAATTATTCTGTGCTTATAGAGCAAGCTGAGAAAAGTGGTTTTATTTCACCGGAAAAAAGCCAAACATTAAGAGAATGGAGAAAAGATCCCGGGAACTGGACAGCCTGAGTTTAAACAGGGCTCAGGGCAGTAGGCGCAAGGGCAGAGATACTGAGAAAGTTTTGGAGGACGAGTCAAAGTGAGTGAAGATAAGAGGCGAGGGAGTGACAGGGCGAAAGAGCGAGAAGTGGAGATGAGAAATGAGTGAAGATGCGGAGACAAACACAAAAGATAAAGTATAGAAAATAAGTATGACTAAATTTGAAAGCAGGATAGGGAAAATTCAATCCTCACAGAAGGCTGTTTATAGTTTTCTTTCCGATTTTAACAATTTTGAGCAGTTCATACCTGGTGATAAGGCAAGTGACTGGAAGTCGGATAAAAATAAATGCTCTTTTAAGGTGAATGGAATTGGGGAAGTAGGATTGGAAATCATGGAAAGAGAGCCAGATAAACTGATTAAAATTACCGGTAGCGGAATGGCCAGTGTGGAGTTTTATATGTGGATACAATTGAAAGAGCTTGAAGAACATGATACACGAGTCAAGTTGACCCTGAAAGCAGAGCTGAATCCCATGATAAAAATGGTAGCATCCAATCCCTTGAAGAATTTTTTGGAGATCATGATTACAAAAATGGAGAATTTTGCTTTTTAGGGATAGTAAATTCTGTAGAAATGAAATAAAGATGGGGCTGTTTAACTTAACCGCCTGGCGGTTTTACAAAACAACCCGGGAAATGCATTGCTCATTTATATACAAGCTCCTTAAATCCAAAAGACAGTAGCTTGCCTGATTCCAGTTCTAATAATAATTTTCCGCTATCAGTAATACCTGTAATTTTTCCATGCAATTTTTCTCCGGTGCTGTGAAAAGTGCTTGGTTCTCCCAATTTATAGAGCACAGATTGGTACCTGCTTTTTATTTCTTCATATTTCCCGTCTTTCAGTAGTTGGTAGTTGGCTTTAACATGGAGATTCAGGAGATCCAGGCTTTCCTTAAGCTTGTAATGGATACTGGTCAGGTTTTTAAGTGATATGGGGTTTTCAAGGAATGAGGGGAATTTTATCTGGTTGATATTGATACCAATCCCCGCAATTGAAGAATTTAACTTCTCCCCGATAATTGAGTTCTCTATCAAAATACCTGCGATCTTCTTGTTTCCAACATATAAATCATTTGGCCATTTAATATAAACATCATCTACAAACATTTTTAAATAATCATAAACCCCAAGGGCAACAATTTGAAGCAGGTAGAGTTGTTTTCCGGGAGACAGGAAGGAAGGCCTGAAAATTACAGTTACCGTAAGGTTTTTACCCGCTTCACTTTCCCATGAATTACCCCCTTCTCCTTTTCCTTTAGTTTGTTCTAAAGCCCATATAATTGTGCCATCCGCAAGCTCTTTTTTTGAGAGTAGTTCAATAGCATAATCATTGGTGGAGCCTATTTTATCAAGCTTGATTAAACCAGGCTTATTATTTAAATGATTCATTGTTTGTCAGCATAATAAGAGCTTATAATGGAAAGAATTTTCTTTACAAATTAAGGTTTTTTTGCATTAGTCTGGACACAATCGTAAAATTACTGTTTTTTGTTGTTCTGATTAATCATTTTAATTCCTTATTTTTGTGCAAAATAATTGAATGAAAGGGAAAAAGGAAACGCAGACTAGTCAATTGGTGCAATTTGTTGTTGAAGGGATTTTTAAGAAAAATGGGAAAGAAGTAGTTGTCCTTGACCTTTCCGGGATTGAAAATTCGATATGTAGTAGATTTGTCATCGCTCATGGCGATTCCAACTCTCAGGTTACTGCCATTGCAGAATCTGTAGTGGATGTTGTAAGAATTGAAAAAAAAGAAAAACCACTTCATACTGATGGAATAACCCATGCAAATTGGATTTTGCTTGATTATGGTGATGTTGTGGTTCATATTTTTCAGGAACCTGTGAGAAGGCTGTATAATCTTGAAGACTTATGGGCAGATGCAAAATTTGAGAAAATTGAAGATGTGAATTAGTGATTTGACGAAGATAACTATGGAAGACAAGAAAAAACAAAACAAGAATATTTTGTTTAGTAAAAAAACAAGTAAGGATGGAGGTGGTCCCAAGTTTAGTATTTACTGGATTTATGGGATACTGGCACTGGTATTTATTATAATTAATGTTATTTATTCCGGATCAGGAACGGCCAGAGTGGATTGGCAGAGGTTTGACCGTGAGATGATGAAGGACCATAATGTTGAAAAAATTATTGTAATAAACAGGGAAATAGCTCATGTTTATTTGAAAAAGGAAAGCTGGAGCCTTGAGAAATTTGATGATATACGCCCCAAAGGAATTAATAACTGGTCTGAAAACAGCCCGCAATGTGTTTTCAACATTGGCTCACTCGAGACTTTTGAGGACAAACTGGGAAAAATACAGGACCGGTATAACTACACCGATGATGAAAGAATAAATGTTTCCTATGCAACGAAGAAGGATTTCCTGGGAGAGACCCTAAACTGGTTGCTACCTCTTGTTATTCTTGTGGTTATATGGTTGTTTGTGTTCAGAAAGATGAGTGGTGGAGGAGGAGGTGCCGGCAATATTTTTAATATTGGAAAGTCAAAAGCCCGCATTTTTGACAAGGATACTGTAAATGTGAAAGTTGATTTTAAAAGTGTGGCCGGTCTTGAAGAGGCAAAAGTAGAGATTCGGGAGATTGTTGATTTTCTGAAAAATCCTAAAAAGTATACTGAACTGGGAGGGAAGATACCGAAAGGAGCTTTGCTCATTGGCCCTCCGGGTACCGGAAAAACCCTGTTGGCAAAAGCTGTTGCAGGAGAAGCAAATGTGCCGTTTTTTAGCATTTCAGGTTCTGATTTTGTGGAAATGTTTGTGGGAGTTGGAGCTTCACGGGTTCGTGACCTGTTTAAACAGGCCAAAGAAAAAGCCCCCTGTATAGTGTTTATTGATGAAATTGATGCAGTTGGCAGAGCCAGGGGAAGAAATGCAAATTTCGGAGCCAATGATGAAAGGGAAAATACGCTGAATCAGCTTCTTACAGAGATGGACGGCTTTGACAGTAATGTTGGTGTTATTATCCTTGCAGCCACTAACAGGGCGGATGTTCTGGATAAAGCACTGTTGAGGGCCGGCCGTTTCGACAGGCAAATCCACGTTGAATTACCCGATTTAAATGAGAGGAGAGATATTTTTAAAGTTCACTTAAAACCTATCAAGTTTGAAAAAGGGCTGGATATTGAATTCCTTTCCAAGCAAACACCAGGTTTTTCAGGTGCTGATATTGCAAATATATGTAATGAAGCTGCATTGATTGCTGCACGGAAAAGTAAGAAAAAAGTTCAAAAGCAGGATTTCCTTGATGCCGTCGATCGTATAATTGGTGGATTGGAGAGGAAAAATAAGATAATTAAGCCCGAAGAGAAAAGAACCATAGCATTTCATGAAGCAGGTCATGCTACTGTTAGCTGGTTACTCGAACATGCAAATCCTCTTGTAAAAGTTACAATTGTCCCCAGGGGAAAATCCCTTGGTGCAGCCTGGTATCTTCCCGAGGAAAGACAAATCACTACCACTGAGCAGCTTGACGATGAAATGTGTTCTGCATTGGCTGGAAGAGCTTCTGAAAAAATTATTTTCGGAAAGATTTCAACCGGAGCTCTCAATGACCTCGAAAAAGTAACCAAACAAGCCTATGCAATGGTTAGCTATTTCGGAATGAGCTCAGAGCTTGGAAATCTTAGTTTCTATGATTCAAGCGGCCAGTCAGAATTTAGCTTTCATAAACCATTCAGTGAAAAAACCGCCGAATTGATCGATAAAGAGGTTAAGAAATTTGTGGATAAATCATACGAGAGAGCATTAAAAATCTTAAGGGATAACAGGAAAGGACTTGAGGAACTTGCAAATCTTCTTCTGGAAAAAGAAGTCATCTTTAGTGAAGACCTTGAAAAAATATTTGGAAAAAGAAAGGGTGACAAGACTGATCCTTCCGGAGATAAGACTCGTGCATCCCGGGAACCGGTAATAGCAAAAAATGCTGCTAAGAAGAAGAAAAATAGTCCCCGGCCTGGAGATAAAAATAAGGTTTAAATTAGATACCCTGAATTCAGACTTATGGAAGAAAACTGGGTTTCAATCTTTACAACTGACCAGTTATATCTTGCTGATATTGTGAAACAGGTTCTTATGGAGAGTAATATTGTTTCTGTTGTGATAAATAAAATTGATTCATCATATACCATGTTTGGTGAAGTGGAAGTGTATGTTGACAGGGACAATGTAATTAAGGCAAAATCAATAATAGAAAGCATTGAACATTGAGTACATTAATTAAAAGAACAGCCACAGGTTTTCTGATTTTACTTGTAATAACAGGTGCAATAGCCCTGAATAGTTTGAGCTTCGTAGCTCTTTTTTTCTTAGTCATGCTGGGAACTCTTTATGAGTTTTACAATGCCTTGCTTAGGGCAAAAATCCACCCCCAGATTGTTTATGGACTCCTGATTGCAGCCATGTTTTATGTTTTTGCCTTTCTGAACGCTATAGGATTTATACCGATTAGATTTATTTTCCTTTTTTTTCCACTGCTAAGTGTTATCTTTCTTGCTGAACTTTTCCTGCGTGAAAACCGGCCTTTCCACAATATTGCATTTACCTTGTTGGGGCTTTTTTATATTGCCCTTCCATTTTCACTTTTTCATTATTTTGTTTTTCATCCATCCGAAGAACTTATTCTCCAATCAGGAAATGATGTAGATATTGTGAATTTTGTCTTCCAACCCGGGTTTAAAGTTCATTATTATTATCAGATTCTGCTTGGTTTCTTTTTCCTTAACTGGCTGAATGATACAGGAGCCTATATCATAGGCATGCCTTTTGGAAAACATAAATTGTTTAAGAGAATTTCTCCTAAGAAATCATGGGAAGGATTCATTGGGGGTGCATTATTTTGTATTGTCACAGCCATTTTACTGGCACGGTTTTTCCCGGTTCTTCAACTGCGGGATTGGTTGGCAATGGCTTTTATTGTGGTAGTATTCGCTACCCTTGGAGATCTTGTAGAGTCAATGTTAAAGCGTTATCTGGGACTAAAAGATTCAGGAGGTATACTTCCGGGTCACGGGGGCTTGTTGGATCGCTTTGATGGAGTAATTTTTTCGGCTCCGATAGTTTATGCTTATCTGAACATGATTTTCTAAATTTTCCTATTTTTGTTTCTTTTATTGTCAATTATGGCTATTCATAAAGAAGGATATAAAATTATAAGGAATACTTTTCTAAGCCTTCTGGTATTAAACTTCTTTATGTGGTTTTTTGTTAATCTCTGGATCTTTTATAGCCTTTTTGCCTTAAGTTTAATTATCTTTTTTTTCGTATTATATTTTTTCAGAAAACCCTCAAGGTCCATGATTAATAATGAGGAGCAGGTTTTTTCCTCTGCAGATGGAACTATTGTTGCAATTGAAGAGGTAGAGGAAAATACATATTTTAAATGTAAAATGCGACAGATTTCTGTTTTTATGTCTCCGCTGAACACACATATAAATCATTTTCCGGTTTCCGGAAAGGTAGTTTATAAACAGCATGATCCTGGAAATTACTGGGTTGCCTGGCACCCAAAATCTTCAATTGAAAACGAAAGGACTTCTATAGTTATACAAAATAAGGCCGGGACAGAAATTATGGTACGTCAAATAGCCGGTGCAGTTGCCAGGAGAATTGTCACTTACCCGAATCTGATGGATACATGTATACAGGGAGAGGAATTAGGTTTTATTAAATTTGGATCGCGTGTGGATATTTTTATTCCCCTTGAGGCTGAAACCCTGATTGTACTTCATCAAAAAGTAAAAAGCAAACATACTGTTCTGGCCAATATTATTTAGACAATCAACAATAATGTTCTAAAGAGTTGTTAAAAATCGTTAAAAAGAAAAAAGGGTCTTAATATATTTAATACATTTGTTCTATTAAGTTTTAACCCAAAATGTAAATATTATGAAAAAATTTCTTGTATTGTTCAGCCTGGTTCTTTTTTTAGGAGCTTATACTGCACCTCTTAATGCCAATAATAATGGAACAGCTATTGTAATTGTGGATGAGGATAAATGTCCCAAATGTGGCAAAGAAAAATGCGATGATACATGCGAAGCAGAGGCCAAAACTGAGCAACAAGCAGCTACTGGAAAATCAGTGAAAGCAAAATCTGATTGCCAGAAATCATGTGATAACAAAAAAAATGCAGCTTGCACAACAAAAAATAAAGAAAAGAAAAGTGCTGAAGTAAAGTAAATGAGACTCAAATTTTGCAAAGCAAAATTTGTTAGTCGAACTCCTGCCTGGCCGGCAGGCAGGTATCCCGACAACAAAGTTAGCCGGGATCTGATAAAAATTTGGGAAAAGTGACAGACAGGATGAATGATTGCTTTGAACAAAAAATAAAGAAAAGTGCTGAAGTAAAGTGGTTTAGTTAATGGTTTAGAAAAGGAGTCGATTTCGACTCCTTTTTCTTTTTATGGAAATCTTATTCTTATTCATAAAGCTAGCGTTTATTTTTTCTAAATTTACGCCAGCTTTACTAATGAATATTTCATATCCCTGATGGAGTTAAAAAATAAGATTTTAGAAGTTTCGAAAAGTGTTAAATGGATAGGTGCACTTGATTATGATATAGTAAGTTTTGATATTGTTATGTCTACAGATTATGGCACTACCTATAATTCTTTTTTTATAGATGCTCACAAAAAAACAATTATCGAAACAACAAAAGAAAAATTTAAGGAAGAATACCTGGGGAAAATAAAAACCCTTACTGATCCTGTTGATATTGAATATATTGTATTGAATCATACAGAGCCCGACCATTCCGGAAATTTGAAGCACCTCCTTGAGTTAGCACCTAAAGCCACTGTGGTTGGTAGTGGATCGGCTATCCGCTATCTTCAGGATATGATCGGATCTGGATTCAGGTCTTTACAGGTAAGAAATGGGGATGAGCTGGATCTTGGAAATATGACATTGAGATTCATTGCTGCACCAAATCTTCACTGGCCTGATACTATGTATACCTACCTGCTGGAAGAGAAAATCTTATTTACCTGCGATTCTTTCGGGTGTCATTATTCTAATGAGAGAATGTTTGATGATCTTGTAGGTTCTTTTGACGATGCCTTTAATTATTATTTTGATGTGATCATGAAGCCTTACAGTAAATTTATGCTGAAGGCCATAGAAAAAATCAGGCCTCTGGATATCGATATTATATGTCCCGGTCATGGACCCATCCTCAGGTCAAACTGGCAAAAATATGTAGACATATCAGAGACAAAAGCCAAACAATATCTGGATATTGTGGAAGCAGAAGATCCCTTAGTTTTAATTGCCTATGTTTCTGCCTATGGATACACACGGGAAATGGCTCTTGATCTCGAAAAAGGATTGAAGTCATCTGGATCAATCAAAACCGAATTAATTGATCTCGAAACAGCATCTCTGGGCGAGATGGAAGAGAAATTAATTAGAAGTTCATCTCTTATGATAGGTTCTCCAACTATTAATCAAAACACCTTGCTCCCTGTTTACAGGTTGTTTTCAGTCATCAATCCTATTCGCGACAAAGCTAAGCCTGCTGCCACCTTTGGCTCATATGGGTGGAGTGGGGAAGCAGTAGAGATTATCGAAGCAAATCTGAAAGCCTTAAAGCTAAAACTTTTTGATTCAAATGCCCTGGTTAAGTTTTATCCGCAAGAGGCAAAATCCAGTGAACTGAGGAATTTTGGAAAATCCTTCGGGAAGTTTGTTCTTGAATCTCTGAATAAATAGCTGGAGGACTACTTAATTGCCTAAAAAATCATATCCTTTTTTTTCTACCATGGATTTCATGTCTTCAATTTTTACCAGGCTGGTATCATATAACACAATCGCATTTGAATCCAAATGAGATGCAGAAACCTCAGCAACACCATGAAGACTTAAAAGACCTGAACTGATAGTGCTTTCACAACCTGTACATGTCATGCCTCCGATGTGCAGTTCGATACTCACAAGATTTTCAGCTTTTATCTCAATAAGATTCTGGTTGTCACCCTGGGTTTTCTGGTCCTTTTCGTTAGGTTGGCAAGAAATGATCATAAGAAATGCTGACAGGATCAGGATAGATTTTTTCATTTCATTTTTTTTTTCAAAGATAAACTTATTTATAATACATTCACGATAGCTAGTCTCAAAAGTCATTATCTACAATGAGTCTGGACTCTTATTCGACTCAGTAAGAATTTCACGGCATAGTCTTAATTGTACACTAATATTCAAGAATGAATTTACTTAGGGAAAAGCTAGAAATAATTTATTTTGCAGCTTGAAATTTGTACTTTAGTACATTGAAGATATTCATGAAGGCTAATCTCAAATATATTGTTCTGGGACTTACAGTAATAGCAACTGTATTGATCCTATGGTATTTTAAGAATATAGTTGCCTATATCTTGTTAGCCGTAGTATTTTCCTTTATTGGCAGACCTATTATTACCCTGCTGAATAAATTAAAATACAGGGATTTTCACATTCCAAATGCCCTGATTGCCTTTATTACCCTGCTCGCGATCTGGGCTATAATTGCTGGTTTTTTCTTATTCTTTATTCCATTGTTGGGAAATCAATTCCAGGAGCTTTCAAAAATTGACCTGCAGGCCATTCAAAACAGTCTTTCAGAACCTTTAAGTAAACTTGGATCATTAATGAGTCGTCTTGAACTGAATGGGCAGGAAGATATTTCTTTGGAGCAAATGATTGAGAGTAAACTACGTTCTGTACTTAATGTTTCTGTTATTTCAAGTGCAATTGGCGGAACCGTTGGAGTAATGGGACAGATTTTTTTCGCTTTTTTTGCAATTAGCTTTATTACCTTTTTCTTTTTGAAGGATAAACATTTATTTGCGGAAGGAATTTTACTTTTTGTTCCCACTCAATACGAAGAGAAATTTGAGAGTTTCCTTCATTCCTCAAAGGAACTTCTTACCAGGTATTTTATCGGAATCCTTTTGCAGCTATCTTCAATAACCATTCTGATCACCCTGGGTATGTTAATCGTAGGCCTCAAGTTTCAACTGGCAGCTGTTATTGGCCTTACCGCCGGTATATTTAATGTAATTCCCTACCTGGGGCCACTGATAGGAGCTGCCCTGGGGCTACTTTTGGGTATTGCCAATAATCTTCATTTAGAGTTTTATTCGGAATTATTACCTTTATTGGGTTTTATGGCTATTGTATTCACTATAGTCCAGGTAATTGATAATGTAGTTTTTCAACCTTTTATTTATGGTACTTCAGTGAGAGCACACCCACTTGAGATCTTTCTTGTGATTATTATTGCCGGTAGCCTCGCTGGTATTCCTGGTATGATTCTCGCGATTCCGGGGTATACAGTAATCAGGGTTTTTGCCCGTGAATTTTTAGATCGCTTCAAATTGGTAAAAAAAATAACTGAAAAAATTGATTGAATTGGCAATGAAAAGATTACGATCTCTTTTATTTTTATTGATCCTGTCAGGCAATTTATCTGTTTCAGGCCAATTGGATGCAAGCTTTAGGGTAGATACCAACGATATTCATTCTTATACCATTCATTTTAGCAGTAACTACCTGCTTTCAGATAGCTCTGCCTTCACCTTTGTCTGGAATTTTGGCGATGGCCAGTCTTCTAAGCTCCCTGTAGTTAGTCATTCCTATAAGATGCCCGGAAACTACCTGGTTTATTTTATGGTTTCCGATGCCGGATCATCAGCCTCATCATCCATGAATATCAAGGTTCAGAACAAGGTGGAGGTTCCTAATGTTTTTACCCCCAACGGGGATGGCAGAAATGACTTCCTGGTACTCAGAACCAATGGCCAAACTTTGTATTCTCTTACTATCTATAATTCATCAGGAACTCAGGTCTATAAGAAAAATGCTTATACCTTCGTATGGGATGGGAAATCACCATCGGGGGTTGCAGTTTTCGCTGGGATCTATTATTATGTTCTCAGCTTTGAAGACAAATTTGTCAAATCTGGTTTTTTTCATCTTATCAGATAGTTAGTCGATATTCGATATTCAAACAGGGATTCAGGGGAAAAAAGCAGTTGGGACTATCCGGATTGAGTCCGGAGATTGTTGGGGAGTGGCTTGCACTGTAGAGCGACTCTCCCTTGCCCGGCCAGATATTTCTCTGACGGGAGAGTCGCTTTAAATCCTGAAAGGATTTTTCTTAAGTGCTCTGACGAACACAAACGACTTTGGAAAGTTGTTCTACATTGCCTTTTGACTCAGGAAGTTTTCGATAGCTGGATATCTTGTTGGTTTTTGTTGACCCCATTCAATTTTAGCCACTTCGTGGCAAAATATTCCCACTATTCTATGTAACCGGCTTATTATATATACACTGTACATTCAATTAATAAATTCTACTTCTTCAGGATTCATTTTTTCGGATCATTTGAAAGTGTTTATGATTTTCTTATTATTTTAGCCAGGGAATAAGGAAATCTTCGTTGAAGTCAGATTTTTATATCTCAGACGTATTAGAGATTTTAATAAATTGAGGAATGTAATAATACTAAGGTTGATCTGAGATTGTAGCTGACATGGCACAGATCCTACTCATAATTGATTCTTATTATATGTATTTTCTAAACAGCACAAGTAAAATTTGTATGAATAAGGTTTTTGTTAAGAAATCAGGGAAACTGCTTTTAAGCGCTTTTATTAGCCTTTTAACAATTTTGATTTTTTCCTTTACGAGCGAATCTTACGCACAGGATAATCAGGAAAGTGAAAAAAATTCCCATAGGGTACACGGCTCTGACATTAAGAGGGGAGAAAGATTATTTTATGGTCTTGTATATGAGGGAGGTACAGTCTGTGCAGACTGTCACAATACAGTTGAAATAGAAGAATTTAGCTGGTATCCGTCAGTTCTTGAGATCGCAACAAAGTTCAGGAATAAAGATCTTTCCGCCTTTAAAAAAGCGGTTCTAAAGCCGTCTACCCCTACCATGAAGAGAGTTCATGCAAGCGCTCATTTCAATGATGCCGACATTGCAATGGTAAAGGCTTATCTCGATGATGTTTCTGTTAAGGGTCTGACAGCTAAAAAGCCGGTTATAACCAAGGCTTTACTCTTTGTGTTATTTACTCTTATTATTATTGCTGCTATTATTGATCTTTTCTTTACCTGGAAAATCAAATCAAAGCTCATACATCTTACAGTTATTCTTCTCAGTATTGCAGGCCAGATATGGTTAGTTTCTGAAGCTTCCATTGCCCTTGGCCGATCTGAAAATTATGCTCCTGACCAACCAATCAAATTTTCACATAAAGTGCATTCAGGCCAGAACCAGATTGATTGTTTTTATTGTCATTCTACGGCTGAATATTCCAAAATGGCATCTGTCCCACCAGTTCAGGTTTGTATGAATTGTCATATCCTGGTTACGGAAGGGAGTAATTCCGGCAGGTATGAGATTGATAAAATTAAAAAGGCCTATTCTGAAAAAACTCCGATAGAATGGATCCGGGTGCATAACCTGCCTGATCATGTGTATTTTAACCATGCCCAGCATGTTGCTGCCGGCAAGCTTGATTGTACCGAATGTCATGGTGCTGTTATAGAAATGGATGTTTTGAAACAAGTGGAAGACCTTTCAATGGGATGGTGCATAGACTGCCACCGCACCCGGGAAGTTGATTTTAACAATAATTATTACGGAAACTACAAAAAATTGCACGATGATTTGAAATCAGGTGAAATTGACATTGTAACAGTAGAGAAAATTGGAGGAACTGATTGTATGAAATGCCATTATTAAAACCTATGAATAAATACTGGAAAAGCCCGGATGAATTGGAATTTGGTGCATTAAAAGAGAAGAAACCCAAATTGGAAATGGACCATAAAAATGCTGTAATTGACCTTTTTGACAGCAATGTGGTAGAAAAAAGCACTTCGCGCAGAGACTTTTTAAAATTGATGGGCTTTAGTCTGACAGCTGCCACCCTTGTTGCCGGTTGTGAGCGCCCTGTTCAGAAAACAATTCCTTATCTCATCAAACCCGAAGAAATCACACCGGGGAAAGCAAGCCATTATGCATCAACTTTTTTTGATGGGAATGAATATGCAAGTCTTCTGGTGAAAACCAGAGATGGAAGACCAATTAAGATAGAAGGGAATGCTTTATCAAAATTTTCCAGGGGAAAAGCTTCCGCTCGTGTACAGGCATCTGTTTTGAGTCTTTATGATGAAGCCAGGTATAAAGAAGCTTCAGCAGGTGGAAAATCTACCAGCTGGGAAGAGCTTGATTCTCAGGTAATGAAAAAATTAAACTCGATTGAAAGCAAGGGAGGTAAAGTTGTTTTATTCTCAGCCAGCATCATCAGTCCTTCTACCAGGAAAGTAATAGCGCTTTTCCAGGATAAGTATTCATGTGTTGAGTGGATCCAATATGATTCGGTTTCTTTTTCAGGGATGCTTACAGCAAATCAGCAATGCTATGGAAAACAGGTAATCCCCAGCTATCACTTTGATAAAGCCAGGCTGATTGTAAGTTTTGGAGCCGATTTTCTTGGGACATGGCTGAATCCGGTGGGGTTTACTTCCGACTATGCCATGAACCGTAAACTGGAAAATGGAGAAAAAACCATGTCAAGGCATATTCAGTTTGAATCAGGGATGTCGGTAACAGGATCCAATGCAGATTACCGTTACCCTATCAAACCATCCGATGAGCGAGCGGTTCTTACTGTTTTATATAAACTTCTTTCCGGTGGTGAGGGTTCTTTGGTCGACCACTCAGTTGTGGATGTCCGGAAACTTGCAAAAGAACTTCAGCAACATCCCGGGGAATCTTTAATTGTATCCGGGTCAAATGATGTGATTAACCAAATGCTGGTAAACAAAATCAATTTTATTCTCGGGAATTATGGCTCGAGCATAGATTTGGATCAGCCATTGAATATAAGGAAAGGAGTTGATTCTGAAATGGCTGCATTCCTGGATAAACTTGACCGGGGAGAAGTTGATGGATTGATCCTGTTCAATGCAAACCCTTTGTATAATCATCCCGGGAAGGAAAAGATAAGGGATGCAATACAGAAAATGGAGTTTAGTTTGAGCTTTGCAAATGCTCCGGATGAGTCAGCCGGGCTGGTGGAATTTATTGCCCCCGATCATCATTACCTTGAATCCTGGAATGATGCGGAGCCTTTAGACGGAAGTTTTAGCCTTACACAACCATGCATTCATCCAATATTCAATACGCGGCAAGCTCAGGAAAGTTTGTTGAAATGGATGGGTGAGGATTCGGATTACCGGATTTTTGTTGAAAGCTATTGGAAAGATCATATTTTCGAGAAGGATGGACAGAGTTTCAGATCGTTCTGGACCGGTTGTCTTCAGAAGGGTGTGTTTGAGTCAAGGAACAAACAAAATTCACAGGATATTGAATGGAAAGGAGATGATTCCATATTTTCGGGAGCTGTCTCTCCTCATGAGGGACTTGAATTAAGTCTATATCAGTCTGTGGCCCTGAGGGATGGAAGAGATGCCAACAATCCCTGGCTACAGGAAATGCCTGATCCGGTGACCAAAGCATGCTGGGATAACTACCTTACAATTTCACCGGCTATGGCTGAAGAAAAAGGACTGGAGAATGAAGACGTGGTATTACTTTCAGGAGTGGAAGTTCCTGTTTTTGTCCAGCCGGGTCAGGCAGAGGGAACTGTCTCCCTGGCTCTGGGATACGGGCGTGAAAAAACCGGTAAAGTGGCTGATGGAGTAGGTGTCGATGCCTATACTTTTGTAGAAATCGATGGCCGGGACAGGAAATACTGGAAAGATGGCATGGATATTAAAAAGACGAACAAGAAATACGATCTGGCTTTGACTCAAACCCATAATTCTATGGAAGGCAGGCCAATTGTAAGGGAAACAACTTTAGAGGAATATCTGGAAAATCCATCTGCCGGAAACGAATTTCATATTGAGACGGAAAAAAACAAGGTGACCCTCTATAATGAAGTTAAATTTGACGGGCATCATTGGGGAATGGCAATTAATCAAAACTCCTGTACATCGTGTGGTGCATGCATTATTGCCTGCCAGGCTGAAAATAATATACCCGTGGTGGGGAAAACAGAAGTACGTAAAAGAAGAATTTTGCACTGGATCAGAATTGACAGGTATTATTCAGAAGATTCTGATCGCCCTGCTGTATTTCATCAACCGGTTATGTGTCAGCATTGTGATAATGCACCCTGTGAAAATGTATGTCCCGTTTCAGCAACCATGCATAGTAATGAAGGGATTAACCAGGTTGCTTATAATCGTTGTATAGGAACCAAGTATTGTATAAACAACTGTCCTTACAGGGTTCGGCGCTTTAACTGGTTTAAATATGCAAACAATGATGAATTTGACTACACACAAAATTCTGATTTGACTAAATTGGTGTTAAACCCAGATGTGGTGATCAGGGAGCGTGGGGTTGTTGAAAAGTGTAGTTTCTGTGTTCAGAGAATTCAGGAAAAAAAGCTGGATGCCAAACTGGAAAACCGGCAATTGGAAGATGGTGAAATTCAACCCGCTTGTGTTCAAACATGCCCTTCTGAAGCACTGGTATTTGGCGATTTAAATGATCCGGAAAGTAAAGTCTCAAAGCTTTTTAATAATGAGAGAAATTATCATTTGCTGGAAGAATTGCATACTCTTCCATCCGTAGGCTACCTGACCAAAGTGAGAAATGTGGAAAATTTAAAATCGCAGGAAGAAAAGCAGGGAGAGCACATGTAGATATTGTGTGTAAACCGGATTTTAGTAAGAAAACACTTTTGATAATATATAAGATTTATGTACAAAACAGAAGTAAGAGGCTTGTTGGTTGAAGGTGGTAAAACATTTCGGGATGTTACAATTGATGTGATGCGCCCGTTGGAAACCAAATCCCCTAATTGGTGGAAGGCAGTTTTTGGCCTGGCACTCATGATGAGTATTTGGGGCCTTTATTCTATTTATATTACAATCACAGTGGGCATAGGTACCTGGGGAGTAAACAATACGGTAGGCTGGGGTTGGGCAATCATTAATTTTGTTTGGTGGATTGGGATTGGACATGCAGGAACGGCCTTTTCGATATTCCTGCTGGTACTCAGACAAAAATGGAGAACCTCCATCAACCGGGCTGCTGAAGCAATGACTGTGATTGCCGTTATGTGTGCAGCAATTTTCCCGGCCCTGCATATGGGAAGGATATGGAATTTCTATTATATTTTCCCCTATCCAAATACAAGGGGGCCAATTTGGGTGAACTTTAATTCTCCGCTGTTCTGGGATTTTATTGCCATATCGGCATATCTTCTCATTTCAGCTTCTTTCTGGTACCTTGGTATGATTCCCGACTTTGCAAGCATTCGTGATAAAACAAAATCTAAAATCAGAAAGAAAATTTATGGATTTCTGAGTATGGGTTGGCTTGGATCTGTGAAAGAATGGGTACGCTTTGAAGCCCTGGCATTTGTTCTCGGAGGTATTGCTGCTGTTCTTGTGGTTTCTGTTCACTCTATCGTGTCAACCGATTTTGCTGTGGGAGTGGAACCCGGCTGGCACTCTACTATTTTTCCACCCTATTTTGTAGTTGGTGCTATTTTTTCCGGATTTGCTATGGTTTTAACCCTAATGATTATCATTCGGAAGTTCTATAAGCTCGAGGATTATATTACAAAATCGCACTTGAATGCCATTGCCAGGATACTTGTTTTTGTTTCCCTGATCATGGGAACCGCCTATCTTACAGAAATATTTATTTCATGGTATTCAGGAAACCAATACGAAATGTTTACTTTTTTCCACAACCGCATAACCGGGGACTTTACAACCCAGTTCTGGCTCATGTTTTGTTTCAATGCTCTGGTACCACAATTGCTCTGGTTTAAAAAATTACGGAGTAACATAAGCGTATTATTCATAATTTCCATAATCATCAACGTTGGAATGTGGTTTGAACGGTTCAATATTGTGGTTACTTCCCTTACAAAAGATTTCCTTCCTGCAAATTGGGCCTCCTATTCTCCAACTTTAATAGAAGTGGGAATTTATGTTGGCACTCTTGGCTTCTTTGTGCTTGGAATATTGCTATTCTTCAGGTATATCCCAATGATTGCCATGAGCGAGGTGAAGGGAATAATGAAATTTAATAAGAGTCAGAAAAATTAATATTCATATACAAATGGAAACTCAACAATACATAGTTGGCGTATATGAGGATGAGGAAATTCTTGTATCAGCTGCCAGGGCGTTCAAAGACAAGGGAATAAAAATTCAGGAAGTGTTTACACCTTACCCCATCCATGAAATTCTTCATATTCAGGAAGGAAAATCAAGATTGATCACTATGGCTTATATTTATGGATGGATTGGTGCTATACTTATCCTTGCATTTTTATATTATACTGCAGTAATAGACTGGCCCCTGAATTATGGCGGTAAACCGGTAAATTCATTTCCCTCCTTTGTTTTTGTCAGCCTCATTTTTATCATTTTGTTTATAACTATCATGAGTCTGACCACTTTTATTGCAAGGGCGAAAATTTTTCCGGGAAAAAAAGCGGAGGTCATTGACCCACGCGCCACCGATGATAAATTTATTTTTGTATTTGACAGAAAAAATGTAAATCAGCAAGAGCTTGAAAAATTGTTAAAGGAAACCGGGGCGGTAGAAGTTTATAATAAATAAATGATCTGGGATAATAGAAAAGTTGTGACAATGGAATCAATGATGAAAATAATGAAGAAAAATAAACAAGGGTTTGGCTTGGTTTTCCTTGCCCTAATTCTATTTGTTTCCTGTGACAGGGACAGGAATAATCCCGGGTGGGATTTCTTTCCGGACATGTTTTATTCAAATGCCTATGAGACCAATTCAGAGAATCCGGTATTTGAGGATGGCCTTACCCAGCGTTTGCCTGTTGATGGAACTATCCCCAGAGATGTAATCCCTTTTGATTATCCGAATACCAAAGAAGGAATGGAGCAGGCAGGATTGGATATGAAGAATCCGTACGAAAACACTGCTGAAAATTTGGAAAGAGGCAAGGAAATATATCAAAGATTTTGTATCAACTGTCATGGAGAAAAAGGGGATGGGAAAGGCTTTCTCCATACCAGCGGGAAATATGTATACCCACCAGCCTCTCTGCTCAGTAAGAAGATGAAAAAAAAACCTGATGGTGAAATATATCATAGCATTACACTGGGCTATGGAATAATGGGTGCACATGGATCACAATTAAGGCCCCGGGACAGATGGAAGTTGATACTTTATATCAGGAATGGAATTCAGAACTAGCGTATATATACAATTCTATGTTTTTGGCATGGATTGATTTTGACCAATCTATTTAAAGTTTTTTGAGATGGAAGAAAAGTTTTTATTTCCCCAAAAATTAAGAATACTAACATTTGTGTTAATGGCCCTGGGAGTATTAAGTTTTGTATGGGGATTTATTTTCAGCAAAGAACAAGCCTGGGCCAACCTTTTACTAAATAATTTTTATTTTGTCTCACTCGCAGTGGGCGCTTCTTTCTTTTTGTCTCTTCAGTATATCGTCCAGGCAGGATGGTCTGCAGGATTTAAAAGAGTTTCAGAAGCCGTAATCGCTTATCTCCCGGCTGGAGCATTGCTGTTTTTGCTTATGATCATAGGAATTGATTCTATCTATCACTGGGCCCATACCGATGCAGCTTTGCATGACGAATTACTTGCACATAAGTCGGTGTATTTGAATGTTACATTCTTTACAATTCGGATTGTTGTATATTTTACTTTATGGATCATCATTTCTCAGCAACTCAGGAAACTTTCTCTCAAAGAAGATCTGGAAGGAGGGCTTAGCTGGTTTGAAAAGAGTGAATTTTATTCCAAAATCAATATTTTTGTCCTTGCCATTACATTTACCTTTGCCTCTTTCGACTGGCTGATGTCAGTTCAGCCACACTGGTTCAGCACCATTTATTCTTTTAAAAGCTTTGCTTCTGCATTTTATCATGGTTCTGTGATGGTATTCCTGATCATAATATTATTGAACAAACAAGCTTATTTCAGCTTCCTTAACGAAAGTCATTTACATGACTTTTCCAGGTATATTTTTATGCTGTCAATTATCTATGGTTATTTGTGGTTTGTTCAATTTGCCATCATATGGTATGGAAATATACCCGAAGAAACCGTTTATTTTGCACTAAGGTGGGAGCCTCAATGGAAACCACTGTTTTTTCTGGACATCATATTAAATTTTGCTATCCCTTTTCTTATCCTCATGCCTCGTTCACTAAGTCGAAATATATGGATAGTCTTTGTAGTTGGTGTGTTAGTTCTGATCGGACATTGGGTGGATCTCTATCTTCATATATTTCCTGACGTGACCGGACAAAATAATTTTGGTCTGCTTGAAGTGGGAGCTTTTCTTGGTTTTGCCGGTCTGTTTGTGTTTATTATTGCAACCAGGCTTAGTAAAGCTGCTTTGATTCCCAAAAACCATCCTTATCTTGAAGAGAGCTTAAAGCATCATTTTTAGGCAGAATTCAAGATTACTCCAGGAAAAATAAGTGCCTGATAATTTTTGTTTACCAAGGTATTATAATACGGCTTTTAATACGGTGATCTTACATTTGCCCTGTTTGTTAGACCATTCCGGTTGCCGGTTTTGTCACGGATTTTGCTAGTTCTCCCACAGGATCCCGCAAATGGCAAAATCTCCGCCAAAACCTGTCTTTGAGACAGCCCCTTATTGATATTCCGACCCCAAGGGAGCTAGGTTTAATCAGCCCCTAATACAAAAATCTTAGATACTTTATAATTACTCCCCTAATCTCTTTAGAGCGACTTTCCGGGTCGCTAATTTCTAGATTTACAATCCAGTTCCGAAATATCGACCCTGACAGGTTTATTCAGTAAGTTGGAAATCCAGGATAAACTGGTTCTTCGTCAAATTTGGGGAAGTATTACCCTGTTTGAGATAAAATCACTTTTTTTCGCAACAAATCAAAGCTAGCTCTGCCATATATCTGCCGTTTTATACTCTTGATTCTATTAACATGTCCTTCAAGCTCCATTGCTCCAGCGCA
>SDBS01000648.1_pt1 | contig 34647 bp, 42 predicted proteins | sample 2277091 | NCBI WGS metagenome assembly SDBS01 (sample SAMN10404972, study PRJNA504765) | marine sediment metagenome | isolation source: marine sediment core GS10_PC15, 163 cmbsf | place: Arctic Ocean: Southern Knipovich Ridge | collected 2010 | reverse complement strand
CATTAAAAGAGCCAGAAGCATGCTTTTAAGGGCTCTGCCCAATATGTTCCACTACCTAGATGATCCAGGTATCCCATCAACCACTAACGGATTGGAAGGATACTTCTCAAGACTTAAAGGACATTATCGTCAACATCGAGGATTAAAGCCAGAAAAGAGGCATAATTACTTTGATTGGTACTTTAAACTTAGGCCTAGATAGATAAAAAAAGGCCACATTATTAAGTAATATGCCCAGGATGACACATATGGTGACAAAACCAAATACAAGCATAAGAACCAATGAGTCATTGCGAGGAGGTCTGATTCATCGGACCGACGAAGCAACCCAACCGATCGGAACACCGGATTACTAATTACGATTTGTGGTTTACAGTCTTCAGCACTTCAGATCTATGGATCATCGGCTCAGTAACGCGCTGGTTACTGGTCACTTGTAACTGGTTACTAATATTAGCTTATTTACATTCGTAATTACTTATTTTAGAATAGAACTAACTACCATAAACTTCAGAGAGAAAGGCATATGCTATGTCCGAAATTCATGATGAAGAAATTGGAATGCGCGCATTTCAGATTAAGAAAGAAAAATCAGTTGAGCGAGCTATAGAAAAGATCCGTCATAAACTCAACAAATCCTGGAGCCAAATCACGACTGAACAAATCGAGTTACTAAGATGGGCACTGGGTGAAATATGGGCCTCCCACCGACGCGGAGATTGGGATGATGTATCTTTTAGTTCGATTAAACTTTCCGATATCTTGAAAATCACTAAAATCGCTGATGAAGTCATAAACGGTGATAAACCTGGCTACGAGGGCTCGGAACAGATAAATGGAATTCTGATAAAATTATAGATTAGGCGATCTTCTTCATCTTCATCTTCATCTTCTTCTTCTTCTCGATCGCTTTCTTTACTTTTTTAAGTCTAAACAGATCTTCACGGGCTCTTTCTTCCAGAACCATCTTAATATACTTTATCTGTGTTCTTAAGGTCGGCAAAAGAACATTATCCAACGCATTAACTCTACGACGTGTTTTTTGAATCTCCTCACCCAATCGCCGTAAACGTGTTTCGATAGCGGCAATATCAAGGATTATATCAAGTTCTTCCTCAAAACGTTCCGCAGTTTCATCAATTCGACTACTCATTCCTGTAGGACTATAACCCCTAGTCACCAGGGAACGCTTGACGCTTTTCTTGGTGATCTCAGGAACCGGCACACCCATAATATACGTTCCCTTGACATCTACGCGTACTTCACCACCGGTTGCAAAAGATGCTGACTTAACGGCGACAGGTCCGTCTACCGCTTTAGCTATCGTCAAAGCATAGTGAGCTTCATTAGATACCCGGTCAAGCTTCTGGCTGGACTTGACTACTTTATCCATAACCGCCATAAACTCAACGATCAGCGCATCCCTTTTCTCTTTTAGGAGATCCCGCCCTTGCTCAGCTAGTTCAATCTGAGCCTTCTTGGCCAATAGCTCTGTTCTTGTTGGACTAGCCTCTTCCAATTGTTTTCACCTGTCTTCTAGGGTTCGCCCAGTTGCGAACTACTTCCACCGTCTATCTGTGTAGGTTCAAGTGTTGCTGCCTCATCTTCCGCAATACTATCCAGACTCATTTGGGAACTATCATCCGGTTCACCTGTTTCCTGGTTTTCCAGCTGGGCTTCTTTGTCTTCTCCGTTCCCTTCCGGTCCGGCCTCCTCGCCCTCCGCAACTTCAGTCTTCGGTAAGTACTTCTCGACATACTCATCTTTTATACGTTTCAGTTCTTCTCTTGGCAGTACTTTTAGAAGTTCCCAGGAGATCCGCAGAGTATCGAATATATCCCTGTCTTCTTCCCCCTGCGACACAAAGTTTGCTTCAAAGTCATCAGCAAACTTGAGATAGCGTCGATCAGCTTCCGAGAGCGCCTCTTCCCCGATTATGGATACTAGACGACGAAGGTCCCTGCCCTGAGCATACGATGCATAGAGCTGATCAGCAACATTACGATGATCTTCCCGGGTCTTGTCTGCTCCGATACCCAAGTTCATCAGACGGGACAAACACGGCAACACGTCAATCGGAGGTGATATCCCTCGACGGTGAAGGTGTCTACTTAAAACGATCTGTCCTTCTGTAATATATCCTGTGAGATCAGGAATAGGATGAGTTATGTCATCATCAGGCATAGTTAGAATGATCAGCTGAGTGATCGAACCCTTCTTCCCCTTGATCCGACCCGCCCGTTCATAGATAGTAGCTAGGTCAGTATACATGTATCCAGGATAACCTCGTCTACCGGGTACTTCTTCTCTGGCTGTCGATATTTCGCGTAGAGCTTCACAGTAGTTAGTCATATCACTTAGAATAACCAGCACTTGCATATCCCATTGGAAGGCAAGGAATTCGGCTACGGTAAGAGCGCACCTCGGTGTTATTATCCTCTCGATAGTCGGATCATCAGCTAGATTGATGAAGAAGACGACTCGTTCCAGAGCACCTGTGCGCTCAAAACTACTTCTAAAAAAAGCTGCTTCGCGGTGAGAAATGCCAAGCGCTGCAAACACTATGACAAATTCTTCTCCACTTTTGACCTGAGCTTGACGAGTGATTTGAGCAATCAACTCATTCGCCGGTAATCCAGAACCTGAAAAAATTGGGAGTTTCTGTCCTCGTACCAGTGTGTTTAATCCATCAATGGCAGATATCCCGGTCTGGATAAAATCACCCGGTTCTTCACGAGCAACCGGATTTACAGGAGCACCGGCAATGCTTAGTCTCTGCTCGGGTAGTATCTTTCCACCACCATCTATAGGCTCCCCCCGACCGTTCAGAATACGTCCAAGAAGATCTACAGAGACATCAATTTTAGCAACTTCGTCGCGGAAAGACACTTTTGTATTATCAACATCGATTCCCTGTGTTCCCTCAAAGACCTGAACAACTGCAACCTCTCCCGAGCTTTCCAGAACCTGCCCGGTTCTTTGTGAACCATCAGGCAGGATAATATCAACCATTTCCCCATAGGCCACCTGTCTGGCTCGCTCAACAAAAATAAGTGGTCCGGAGATATAGTTCAAAGTCCGGTAGTTTTTTTGCATAAGACATATTGATTGATCCATCACAACACCTCTACTGAAGTTATTTCGCCTTTTATTGATTCAGCCAGTTTCTTAATCACACTGACTGCTTTTTCATTTGGTATCGTCTTCATTCTGGCAATCTCACCTTTTACCGGTAGACTCATGATCTGGTTTAGCGCCACACCTCTGGTAATCGCCTCTTGAGTAGCATCATTGAATATAACTATCGTTTTGAGCATCCAGTATTGCTTTTCCGGTATACAGAAGCAGTCGATTTCATCAAAAGCAAATTGCTGTAGATAGTCCTCTCGCAACATCCGGGTCACTTCCAGAATCGCTCTCTCGCTTTCCGGAAGCGCATCAGGTCCGACAAGCTGAACAATCTCTTGCAACTCCGTCTCGCGTTGTAATAAATACATCGCTTTTTCGCGAACCGCTTTAAAATCTGGAGCAATATTGTCGCGCTGCCATTCCTCTACCTGCGGCGTATACAGCGAGTAACTCTTTGTCCAATTAATGGCAGGAAAATGACGCCGATGCGCTAAATCTGTGTCTAACGCCCAAAAAGCACCTGTGATCCTTAAGGAATGCTGGGTCATCGGTTCAGAGAAATCCCCGCCAGGCGGCGATACCGCTCCGATCACCGTAACAGAGCCTATCCTACCATCTGATCCATGACAGACAGTCCGACCGGAACGTTCATAAAACCCTGCTAAGCGAGTCGCCAGATAGGCTGGATAACCTTCCTCACCGGGCATCTCTTCTAGTCTTCCAGAGACCTCTCTCAACGCTTCACCCCATCTTGATGTACTATCAGCCATCATGGCTACGTGGTATCCCATATCCCGATAGTATTCGGCAATCGTAATACCCGTATAAACCGAAGCTTCTCGAGCCGCCACTGGCATATTGGATGTATTGGCAATAAGAACCGTCCGATCAATAAGAGGTCTTCCCGTTCGTGGATCTATCAGTTCGGGGAATTCAGTCAAGACATCACACATCTCGTTTCCGCGCTCGCCACATCCGACATAGACGATGATATCTGCATCTGCCCATTTAGCTAGCGTTTGTTCGGTAACCGTCTTCCCGGTTCCAAATCCACCAGGTATGATAGCAGCGCCACCTTTTGGTATAGGAAAAAAAGTATCGAAAACACGCTGACCTGTTATTAGCGGAAGATTAGGATCTAGCTTTCTATCATACGGCCGACCCTGTCTAGCTGGCCATTTCTGCATCATCTTGATTTCTTCACTACCTTGACCATTAGCCAAAACAGCTATAGTCTTGTCAACCGTATGTTTTCCACCCTTGATCGACTCGACTTTACCTTTCATTCCCGGGGGAACCATGATCTTATGTTCAAGATACTCAGTTTCCATTACTGTACCAAGTATATCTCCGGTTTTAACTGTATCACCCTTTTTAACACTTGGCTTAAAGTCCCACTCTTTTTCTCTTTCTAGTGAATCGATCGTCAGACCCTTGTCAATAAAGGCGCCTTGGCTCTCCATAATACCCGGTAACGGACGTTGAGTCCCATCATAAATAGAAGAAAGAAGTCCGGGTCCAAGCTCGATCAATAGGGGATTCTCTGTACTTATGACTTCTTCACCCACTCTTAAACCCTCTGTATCTTCATATACCTGAATTGTCGCTATGTCACCTTCTAACCGGATTATTTCCCCAATAAGTCCAAGAGAGCCCACTTTTACGACATCATACATCTTGGATCCCATAAGATCCGAGGCTAAAACAACCGGTCCTGAAACTTTCGCTACTGTCCCCTTGATCATGCTTCTCCTCTTCCTATCTTGATATCAAATCCAATCGCTCGATGAATCATACGAGCTAGGAATGTATGTCTTTCTTCACTTACTCCTAGTTTCTTTATGACAGGAATAGCAATAACGATAGGTCTATATAACCTGTCTATTTTCCGGCGAGTTCCCTCATCAATAATGGCGAGAAGATCCTCGTTTATACCGATAACACCCACATCATCATCGTTTATCAGAGCAACTAGTTTCTTTCTCGCATCTGCCCTGTTTTCGACATCAGCTTCGATAACACCGACTCCTGCCAGACGAAATCCATCCGCAGTCTCCGGATCCGTCATCATGACGAGATTACGCAACTATAAGCGCCTCCCTCATCTTTTTTTCTGGCATGCCGACAACTTTACCGCGCGCAATAATCCGTAAGTTTGTTATCTCGTTATACTTCGCCCAGATATAACCAATTATTAGACCAATACTTAGCGGATCAGCTCTAAACATACTTATGCCTTTCCTTACCACAGTCTCTTCCATGCTCCGTTCCAGCCGGACAAGAGATCCCGTTTCGAAGTAGTCGTCCATGTGCTTCTCCAATATATCTCCATATATAGTTCTACTAAGATCGGCGACTACATCTTCGATCGAGTCCATATCAAGAAACGATTCCAGTTTCTCTATGCTGATTTCTTTGCCACCAACGATAAAGAACTTCTTGGCAATATTTGGATCGATCTCGTCTTTGACTAGACGGAGAGCAGTCATAATATTTGTTATATCTATTTCCCGCAAAATGATCTCTCTGACTAGACCTACGTTTAGTGATCTTCCGCCAAGCTTACGGAACGCCTGCTCATAGTATTTCCTATCCAAAGCAAGATCCAATGGCATCAAGCTGCGTCTTTTGGCATATTCCGGAAAGGCCTCTGTAAGAGGTTGGGCGTATGGCATGCGCCATGTAGCCATAAGATCGATGCAATGACGAACATCCACTTGTTTAACCAGTTCATATAAGACCATCTCATCTAATTCACCTGCCGGAACAAGGCTACTGATTATATCTTCAGAGCTGGCACCGATATTCTTTCCGCGTAGGATGGTTTTTAGATTTATGATATCCCACCGGCTTAGAAGTATCTTGACCAGTTTATAAGCCTGGCCATCCACCATCTTTAAAATCGTTTGAAAAGTCTTCATAATATTCATTCTTAGCGCTTCATCAAAACCCTTTATGCCACCGTATTTGATCATGGCCTGATCAAGATCTTTCCCGTATTCCGTTTTTCCCATATCTGTAGTTATGTCTTGTAGGTTTTCCATACCCATCAGCTTTTCATAGTATAGGTGTGTAAAAAGGCGACTCTTCATCGCCCTGATACGTGCATTTGCATAACCATAATCTTGAACCATATCTATTCACCAAATAGGATCTTGGTAACCTCCGGTCTAATAAACTGCCTTGCCCGATCTAACCGAGACTCCAGAGTATTATTAAAATTGATTCTTCCGTCAAGGCTAGTTGCTTTAGCTCCGCCACAACAATCGATATTAGTATCAATTTGGCACTCTATATCGAGATCTTTAATGATGTTACTGGCTAGCCGCTTATCTTTCGGGTCAATGTTTACTACAAATTCTTTGCTGAGACCAAACTCTAGGATCTCGTCCAGGAGTTGTTTTAAGACTTTAGGATATTCGGGAGAGTCTCTAAGTGTGCCCAGATCTTCCGCTGCCTTTTCAAAAACCGAGTCAATCATCTTGTCCTTGGCAACAATAGTCTGCCGACGCACTTTAAGTTTTGCTTCTGTTACTATCCTGGAACTCTCGCCACCGATTGCCTTCATCTTAGACATGACACTTCTCTTACGAATCTCATCGGCTTCTCGCGTGGCCCGTTCAATAATCTCGCTAGCCTGTAGTTCCGCTTGAACTTGAAGTTCCTTGACCTCATCTACACCGTGCTGGTCAAGGACTCCTAGAATATCTTCTATTGGCATTAATCAATCCTCCAAAACAATACTTCTTCAATACTTAGAGCTGTGTGATGATCATTGCTGCGACAACAAAACCCAACACTACGACGACCTCCGGTAGTGCCTCTAGCGCGATTATCATTCCTGAAACCTCCGGTTTTTCGGCAATTGCTCCGGCTCCAGCTGATCCTATCTTAGCCTGCGCATATCCGGTTGCCATTGCTGGGATGCCTATTGCCAGCGCTGCCGCTACGGCTCTCATCCAAACTTCCATACTATTCACCTCCGGTTCTTTTAAACGGTTTATATGAACTACCGCCTGATTCAACAAATTGGTTAGAGAATTCTACTAAGTTAAGTCTCAATGAATGAATAGCTGGAGAAAAAGTAGCAATGACTATATTAAGTGCGTGAAGTAGAAGGCCGACCGTTATACCGATATAAATACTTCCCATGGATCCGACCAGCTGATTTGCTACCATTGCCAGAATTGCACCAGCTAATCCAATTGCCAGTATTCGGGTATACGAGAAGATATTGCTTAATGTTCCAAAGATCTCGACGACACCCATAAAACCAGCTGAGTATACTAACAAGACGACTCCTATCAGAATGCCAAAATAAGCCGGCGTCATCAACGCATCTAAACTTGTGCTTAAGGCCGCTATTATAAGAAACATGCCAAACAAAACGATGAGCATGCCTATCTTTTCAATTGCATGCTTCCTAGCTTTTCCCTTTATGGCGTTGATTAAACCAAGAACCAGACCAAATACAATCTGAACTGCGCCGACTCCGATTGACAGGAGAAGCATAGGTACGATCATATGTAATCGGTTTAGTGGAAGCGGGATACCAAAGATATGGATCTCTCGTATCACGTGATTGAGCTCTAAGAGATTGCCAAACGCTTCACCATAGAGAAAGCCGAACATAATAGCTGAAAGTGAACCCATGATAAATATCGTTGTCACCGATTTGACCCATGGAGCTTTATTCTTATACCGAAAACGCAGTGCCAGTGTTACTAATAATATGACTGCGCCAATACCGATGTCACCGACTATCATGCCAAATAGAATAGGAAAGAACATTGCAATAAAAGGTGTCGGATCGATCGTCCCATATCGTGGTGGCGGAAAGATATTCATGATCAGCTCAAATGGTTTGACTAGCGAGGGGTTCTCGAATACAACCGGAGCTTCTTCCAGTTCCTTGGGACTTGGTTTCAATTCCTCAAAGTGTAGATTCCCGTCAAACTCGTCAGTCAGCATTTTCTTAAGAACGTCTAGTTTATTGGTCGGGATCCAACCGTTGATGACAAAGGTAAAGTCCGTCTGCCCCATTTGAGATGGCACTTCGAGTTCCTCAAGCCTATCTCTTAGTGTCTGCTTTAAAACCAACAACCGGACATACCACTTTTCTGATGTATCGTTTAGCTTTTCCTGGATCTTGGAGATCTCGTGAGGTATCTCGGCTTTTCTGGCTTGGATATGATCAAGAATATCCTCGAACGGTTTATCGGCCAGACTCTCCGGTAAATGTATCTGGTTGACCTTCTCAGCCCACAGGAAATTATGGATTACTTCTGAATAAGCACTCTTAAATAATAGAATCGTGGCAATAGTATCCTGATCGATCTCTGCCGAGATCAGTTCAAACTGGTTCTTGGTGATCTTTGCCATCTCTTTCCGCATGAGCTCCAAAACGGAAGCATACTTTTTATTAATAAGTAAAGCAATAGCTTCGAATCCTTCCATGCGGTAGAGTTGCGGTGCCAACGGATATAACTTCTTGACAATATTCTCATACTTTGAAAGAGATGCAAATTCCCGTTCCAAGTCTTGCTTGTTTGTAGCCAGGTCACGTGTTATCTTGTCAAGTTTCTTAATAACCTCATTGCAGTCAGTGGCTAAGTCACGGCAAGTCGATCTCCAGATCCGATCATACTCCTCTTCAATCTCTTTCTTGTACTTAGTATTATCCTCGGTATCCGGTTTGACCGCGGCCAGGATAGCACCGATACGGCCGAGCAGGCTCTCCAGTTCATCATGATTCTTTTTGGCTTCTTCATCGACTTCCATTTTGCGCATCAGCATATCACCCGGCTCTATCTTCTGGGAAAGATCTTCAAGCTGGAGTGCTCCGATGTAATGCAGAACATTCAGAGTATCGTAGAATAGCTTCTTCGGACCAATAATCTGTACTTTCGACATCGACAAGAGCATGCTACATCGCCTCGTTTCTCGCGCTTGAACTGGAACTAGAAATGTCCTCTAATGCTTATTTATAAGTAAGACCGGTCATTTAAGTCTTCGTCGACGCAATAATAGCCTTGACTGTATAAGACGCTGCTTTGTTGAGATTCTTCTTCCCTTGTTTTGTCACTTTTTCTATTTCTCCGTCCGTGCTTTGCTCGATCTTAACCGCTTCTTTCTTAGCCTTCTCTATCTCCTTGTTCCTAAGTTGCTTAGCTTCCGCTAGCCCATTCTTTTCAGCCTTGGTCTTGATCTTTATGGCTTCTTGACGGGCACTACTGATTTTTTCATCAGCTTTTCTTGAAGCTTCTAAGATCTGAGTATTTATCTCTATTTCTTTTTTCTTGATCGCTACAAGTGGAGATTCATCGTTTGTATTATTATTTTGCTCAACGTTCAATTACTTCACCCCAAGTAAAATTAATGTAAAAAAGATTGAAGCATATGTTACATACTTTTTTGAACTTCCCGCTGCTTATGCTATACTATTTTTATAACTGTTTCAAGTATCTTATTCAAACTATCTTATATATCGCCTGCTCCTATGTCTTAAAATCGGACAACATTTCCTTTGCATAAGACAATGCTTGCTTCCTGTTCTTAATAATTCCGCTTATCTGAGCATATCGAATATTCTCCAGAATACCGCGATATACTGGTCCGGGTTTAAGACCAAGATCTTTCTTTAAATCATATCCTGTGATCAGTGAAGGATTATTCTCATTATAACTCTTTACTTCCAAGCACCGTTTGAGAATACTAACTGACGAATCAACTATATCCACCGACATTGCCACGCCTTTCGTCTGATTATTAGATGTTAGGAGATGACTCAAGCCGAACAGAACAACCTCGATAGACTCTTCCCGGCATTGCATAATGAATCCATAGACATCATCCTGGTCCGGTTTTGCCGACTGGATCAGAGAATAAGCACTCCATTGAAGATTAGCTATCTGATTGACGACTTGAACTGTTCTTTTCGAGAATCTCATCCGTTTTAACACCCGTTTAAGATCAACTGTCTCGCCATGATTATCATCAACACCATTAGGTTTATCTGCTCTTTCTTCGATCTCGTCTACTGACGGACCAAAGACAGATAAAATAACAGCCAGTTTTAAGCAACTTATTCGCTTAATCCCGTATTGGACCGACGTTGATAGATGACCTGCTATCTCTGATGATAAACCGGAGAAATATCTTTTAATATTCTTCTCACCGATAAGTAACTCAAGATTTTTAAGAAGATCTAAAGTATAGGACCAATATTCATTAATATTGCCATGCCAGCTTTGAGATTTCACCATAACAGTCAAAATACTCTCAAGGACTCCGGTCTCTTTCATCTTCGAAAGGATAAGTGCACTGTTATGGTTATCAAGAATGTGAACAAGTTCCGTCTGAACCCGTTCATGCGCCACTTTGTCGATCAGGTGATTATCCTTCTTGATCAGCTCTAATGTCTCGGTTGATATTGAGAATCCAAGATCTCCGGCTATCCGAAAAGCACGGATCATTCGAATAGGATCATCTTCGAAGATACCTCCCGCCACCGCCTGGATGCTCTTTCTCTTAAGATGATCGAGTCCACCTGTCGGATCTATTATATTCGGGATCAAGTCTTCACTTAACTTTATATCATTAATGTCAATAGCCATAGCGTTTATTGTAAAATCGCGTTTCTTAAGATCGTCTTCAACGGAAAGACCGCGCATTGGTGAAATGTCTATAGTCCGGATATCAACGTCGTGCTTGTAAACAACCCTCCCTACTAAACGTTCTTCATCTAACACAAAAAACCCAGCATCTAAACGATCTGCTAATTTACGGGAAAGGAGAAGTGAGTCACCTGTGACGACAAAGTCAATATCCGGATTCTGCCTATGTAACAGCAGGTCTCTTAGACCTCCACCTACCAGGTAGACTGTCCCCGGATATGATGATAAGTACTCTACAAGAGTCTCGAAAGAAGGTTTGTACTCATTCAAGGACTTAATCCTTATTTTCAACTATGAGTTCTATGCTAACTGTTTCGCCGATCAGTTCTTCGGCAGTAGTTAAACCTAAGACTTCATAACTACCGGCTTCAAGCTCACCTGGCTCAACTTTGCCGAAATAATCAAAACGTTCACCTGCCTGGATTGTCTCGTTTTGCACCATTTGAGTAAATACTCTGCCCTCTGACCAGCGCCATACCTCATGACCCTGCTCATCTTTTATGAAGAAATCATATTTCTGGCTGGTTGGAAAAGTCAGCATGGAATCTGCGGCAGCTGCATTGAGGAGTCGAAGCCTTAATGGGATCAACTCGGTCTTTTTATACTTCTTCTCTGTTGCGGTAATAGTCATCTCGATATCATCGATGATCACCGTCTTCTCATTAGACTCGGTGGGGGTCTCCTGTTTCGGTGAGGGCTGTGGTGTGTTATTAGTACAGGCAGTCATTAAACACAGAGCGGAGAGAAGAACCACTGTTGTAAGCAGTTTAGATCTCATTAAAGATAACTCCTTGGCACCCTTTTGCTTATGCTGCATACTACTTCGTAGTTTATTGTATTTAAAAGACCTGCTATTTCCTCAGCAGATATCTTTCGATCACCATCCTGTCCGATCAATACAGCCACTGTTCCGGGCTCAACACCAGATACTTGACTGACATCAATCATAAACTGGTCCATACATATGGTCCCGACAACCGGGGCAAATACGCCATCCACAAGGACCCGTCCTTTATTCGATAATAGGCGATTATATCCATCAGCATAACCAAGAGGCACTGTGGCAATTCTCTTTTCTTTACTTGTTATGTGAGTCAAGCCATAGCTTATACCCTGACCAGGCGGAACTGTTTTGAGAGAAGAGATTCTCGCTTTGAAAGACAGAGCCGGCTTAAGCCGGTCAATTCCTGGGGTTTTTACCGAAGGATGAAGACCATACAACGCGATCCCGACTCTTACCATATCCAGATGAGATTGAGAAAAATCCATTACAGCTGCACTGTTTGCCGCATGATAGAGAGATATATTAAACTCAGAACCATCAAGCTTTCTTATCACGGCTTGAAATCTCTCAAGCTGCTCATTTCGAAATGTAGTTTCGGGATCATCCGCCGTAGCAAAATGTGTGAAAACTCCCTCTATGGCAATTGATGGCATATTGGCAATCCGTCTTAGAAATCCTAGTACTTTGTCCGGATCACATGGTATTCCCAACCGGTTCATCCCGGTATCAACCTTAACATGTACGCGGATTTCCTTTCCGATAGCAGTAGCCGCTTTTGAAAGTAATTCAACTATTCCTAGCTGGCATACAGTAGGTGTTAAATCGTGAATGACCGTATCCTCAATTCCCGCCACTGACGGAGATATCTCACTTAGAATATGGATAGGTACATCTGTTCCGGCTTGTCGCAGCTCGACGCCTTCCTCTATCAAAGCCACTCCTAAACGATCCGCGCCGGCTTTAATGGCGGCATCAGCTACGGGAATTGCTCCATGTCCGTATCCATCCGCTTTTACCACAGCCATGAACAAGACTTCCTTCTTAAGCTCCGATTTAAGAAATCTCACATTATCGATTATTCGGTTTAAGTCGATCTCTGCCCATACCGGACGCATATCAACATACCTACTTTTTATTCAGCTTATGAGGTGACTTTACTTATCACCCGAATAACATCACGCTTGGTTATAATACCTACCAGCTTTCCCTTCTTTGTTACAGGAATCCGGCTTATGCTCTTATCCATCATCAATGTAGCTGCATCTTCTACTGTTTTATTCTCTTCAATGGTTATAAGTTCACGGGTCATTATATCTCCGACCGTTGCTCCAAGCGCCTTTTTAAACTCCCGGTCAAACCGGGCAACACTCTGAGGAAGATAAATAAATCCATCCAGCAAATGTATGTAAGTTGGAAAATGTATTCTAGCATCTTGAATAATAAGATCTGCTTCAGTCACGATCCCAACTAGCTCTCCTTCTTCATCAATAACCGGAAATCCTCCTACCTTATCTTTCAGAAAACGATCGGCTAGATCCTTGACCGATTTATCTTGATCTATAGTCTGTACTTTCTTGCTCATAACATCTTTTACCTTAAGTTCTTTCATAAGTTCCACTCCTTAGAAGCCATACCAATTGACCCAAGCAAGCAGTTAGAAGTAAGCGGTCAGTAGGTAGTTTAACCCCTTCCTACTCTTTGCACTTTGCTCTTCACTGCTTACCGTTTACCAACTTCAATCGTTTAATGGCTTTTGGTAGATACTCGATCAGATCTGACGCTATCAAGCTTAGATCTGTTTTATCCTTAGCTACTAGATCACCGGCCAATCCATGTAAATACGTTCCTAAAACTGCCGCATCCACTGCCTGCAATCCCTGAGCCCCGAAAGAGGCGATCATCCCGGTCAAAACATCACCTGTACCGGCTGTTGCCATGCCAGAATTACCTGTCGGATTTATAGCCACCTTCCCATTGGGACTGGCGATCAAAGACCTATACCCTTTTAGCACTACAGTTGTATTCCATTCCTGAGCTGCACGCTTAGCATAACCGAGTCTATCATTCTGGACTTCACTGGTATCTACTTCGAACAACCTGGCCAGCTCACCCGGATGAGGCGTTATGACAGTCTCTCCAACCCTTTCTATTAACACTTCTATTGCACCACAAAGAGCATTTAGTCCGTCTGCATCGACAACAATCGGTTTTGAGACTTTCTTGATGAGTTTTAAAACCGATATCTTCGTTTCTTTGTTAATAGATAATCCCGGTCCCAGCGCAAGAACATCAAAATCGTACATGGCTTCGACTACCTGTTTGTATGCTTGATTTGAGATAGTCCGATCCGAGGTCTCTGATAAAGACATCGTCATTACTTCTGTCAGCTTGATCTCCAGAATATCATTTAAGCTTTTGGGCATACCGAGTGTGACAATACCAGCACCTGTTTTCAGAGCTGCCTGGCTAGTCATTGCCGCTGCTCCGGTCAATCCAACCGATCCTGCCAAAACAAACACCCGACCACATGCATTCTTGTGAGTATCATCTTTGCGCTTTGGCAGCAACATGATTGCTTCACCGGATTCGGTCATTTTAATATCGTCATGCATAGCAAGCACATCAGGTGGAAATCCGATATCAACTACTGACAGTCTTCCACAGTATGACGCTCCCGGATACAAGACACAGCCTAGTTTAGGCAGACCGAAAGTTACCGTCTCATTGCATTCTATAGCGGCAATAACCACTCTGCCTGTATCCGACTCTACCCCGGACGGTATATCAACAGCAATAATCCTATCGTCTGAGCTGTTTACAAGGCTGATAATATCAATATAATCTTCTTTCAGCTCTCCCTTGAAACCGGTTCCGAAGATAGCATCGACTATCAAATCGGCTTCATCTAATAAACTTGGAAGTTTTTTCTTAGGATCTGGCAGAAGGAACGTCTTTGGTATGACATCGGGCATGAGTTTAAACTTTGCCGCCGCATCTCCGGAGAGCTTCTTTTCCTTGAAAGCCATAGCCACTTGAACGGAAAGACCTTTTTCATGAAGCCTGCGAGCTACCACGAACCCGTCTCCGCCGTTATTTCCACTGCCACAAATAACAAGTACATTTTGCTTTCCGCTGACAGCTGACAGTCTTAGAACACGCCTAGCAACTTGGTGACCAGCATTTTCCATAAGTTCGCTTCCGGCTATACCTCGTTCATCAATGGTTATTCGATCGACCTGATTCATCTGCTCACCAGTAACAATCTTCATCCGCACCTCCGAATAGTCAGCGCTTAAAAATTAAACATTAAATATCAAAACTCAGTCAGAATAAAAACTCTACCAACAAGAGACTGTCTGCTGTCACTAAATTATACATTAAATTGAGAAATGATTTGGTGTTACTATTTCTATGTATGTGCTTTTTGATTTATGAATTATTTAAACTGAGTGGGAGATTTGAATTCTTGCTTTACCTTTAGTTGAGGTTTTTGATCTTCCTTTGACATGGTATCTAATATTTGATGTTTGACATCTAGTTTTTGATTTTCAGTATTTAATATTTGATGTTTGACATCTAGTTTTTGATTTTCAGTATTTAATATTTGATGTTTGACATCTAGTTTTTGATTTTCAGTATTTAATATTTGATGTTTGATATTTAATATTTTAATAACGCTACTCTTAATGGGGCTATTCTACTGTTACGCTCTTGGCCAAGTTTCGTGGCTGGTCAACATTGCAACCGCGCATCTTGGCAATTCTATAAGCGATCAACTGAAGCGGAATGACAGCAGGAACAGCCGACAGAATCTCCGAAGTACGCGGTACATATATCACGTCATCTGCATATTTGACTATCTCCGTATCACCTTTCGATGCAATAGCCAGCACTTCGGCACCCCGAGCCTTGACCTCCTGGATATTGCTAAGCATTTTCTCATATGTGTGTCCTTCTGTTGCTACAGCCACAACCGGCACACCATCATCGACCAAGGCAATCGGTCCATGTTTCATCTCGCCGGCTGCGTAACCTTCAGCATGTATATATGAGATCTCTTTAAGCTTGAGCGCACCTTCCAGCGCCACCGGAAAACCGACACCTCGCCCGATATACAGGAAGTCTGACTGCTTATAGTGCTTCTTTGAATATCTTTCTATTAGCTTCATATCCCGTTCGTCTTCCAGGACCTCTTCAACACGTTTATCAAGAGCACTCATTTCCTTTAAGATATCTTTGCAATCTTCCGATGATAGACTAGCTCGAATCTGTGCTAAATAAAGAGCCAGCAAGTAAAGAGCAATCATTTGCGCCGTCATCGTTTTTGTTGCTGCCACACCTATTTCCGGACCAGCATGTGTATACAAAACTCCATCTGCTTCCCGGCTGACAGTACTTCCAACCACATTGGTGATCACCATTACCTTTGCTTTTTGCTCACGGGCAAACCTTATTCCGGCTAACGTGTCTGCTGTCTCACCCGATTGACTGACAGCTATAAGGAGAGTGTTCTTGTCAAGAATCGGATCCCGATAGCGAAACTCCGACGCGATGTCGATCTCTACAGGAATCCGTGTCCAACTTTCAATAGCATATTTGGCAACTAATCCAGCATGATAGGATGTTCCGCAGGCCACGACAAATACCTTGTCAATATTCTTGATGTCTTTTTCGATCAGTTTCACTTCATCCAGTATAATCCGGCTATTCAGGAAGCGACCCCTCATCGTCTCTCTTACGGCATGAGGTTGTTCATAGATCTCCTTGAGCATAAAATCCTCATAACCAGCCTTTTCAGCCGCCCCAGCATCCCATGTTACTAAAATCGGTTCACGTGTAATGACTCTACCATCCTTGATAGATGTAATCTTCACTCCGTTACCGTCAATTAAGACCATCTCGTTGTCTTCTATGACCAAAACGTCCTTTGTATAACCCAAGATCGCCGGTATATCAGATGCTAGAAAGAACTCATCCTTTCCCATTCCTACAACCAGAGGACTGTCCTTTCGTCCGGCAACCATTACACCCGGATGCTCGCTACTTATCACAGCTACAGCAAACGAACCTTTGACATCCTGCAAAGCCTTCCTGACCGCTTTTTCCAGATCCCCCTTGTATAAGTCTTCAATAAGGTGAACAAGGACTTCGGTGTCTGTTTCAGATTTAAAAGTGTGTCCCTTGGCAATGAGTTCTTCCTTAAGAGATAAATAATTCTCGATTATTCCATTGTGAACAAGGACTATATTGCCACTGCAATCAGAGTGGGGATGAGCGTTTTTCTGAGTGGGCGCCCCATGTGTCGCCCACCGTGTATGACCGATACCATATCTTCCTTTAGGATGCTTGCCCTCAACCGACTCGATAAGCTCAGAAAGGCAACCGGCTTTCTTAACTATCTGGACATCATGGTCTTCGACAATAGCTATACCAGCTGAGTCATAGCCCCTATACTCGAGCTTTCCTAATGACTCAAGCAAGATAGGAGTTGACTCACTCTTACCGACATATCCGACTATCCCGCACATCTATGCATCACCATACTCCCTAGTCATTAGCTCTGAAGATCTGAAGCGCTGAAGACATATTCACCTGAAGATCAGCGAAACATGTTAATTATGTTTGTTTCTATAATCAAGAGATTCTTGTTTTCCCCCTCTTCCTCTCTAGCAAAGGAGGGTTTCCTTGACTTCAGTTTATCAACACTTGTGTAATTCCGCTTCATTTATAACTCTATATCACTTCAGCTCTTCCACGCTATGCATCATCAGCTTAAAAACTTCTATGGCACTGTTGCTCTATGGCACTTTGGCTCTTCAGCTCTTCAACACTTATTTGAGTTCCTTCTGCACAAGAGAAGCCAGTCCTGATGATATTTCCTTTGCATCATCCTCATTTTCTGCTTCGACCATAACCCTTATCAAGTCTTCTGTGCCTGAAGCCCGAATCAGAACGCGACCGTGTCCTTTTAACTGCCGTTCGACTTTTTCCACCCGGTCCCATACAACCTTTGCTTTCTCAAGCTTATCTTTGTCATTGACCTTCACATTTACTAAAACTTGTGGTAGACGTTCCATGATCCTGCTAAGAGATCTGAGAGTCTCGCCTCTTCTTTTAACAATGGCAGCCAGTTTAAGCGCTGTCATTATCCCGTCTCCCGTTGTATTATCATCCAAGAAGATTATATGACCAGATTGCTCGCCTCCCAGATTAAGTTTATGCTTTTTCATCGCCTCTAAAACATTCCGGTCGCCGACTCCTGTTTTTATAATACTAATACCACGAGCACTCATAGCCAGATCAAAACCATAGTTCGTCATAACAGTCGTGGCGATCTTCTTTTGAGCAAGTTTTTCTTTCCTATTTAGCGATTCGGCATTAATAGCTAAGATCATGTCTCCGTCTACATAGCCACCTTCTTCATCAGCCGCAACCACTCTATCAGCATCACCGTCAAATGCCAGACCGAAACCCTGACTATATTTACGGACAGTATCACAGATAAAGTGTGGATTTGTCGATCCACAACCGACGTTTATTTTTTCTCCCAGAGGTTCGCCGTTTACAACTCGCACCTTTGCACCAGCCTCACGAAAGACACTTGGTGCGATCTCATAGGCAGCACCATAGGCACAATCAAGAACAACTTTGACTCCCTGAAGATCAATGTCTATTGATCCGAGAACAAAATCGCTATACTTGCGCTTTCCTTTATCTGCGATGTCGATCACTTGGCCGACATCTTTACCGACTGCTTTTCGTAAATCCCATTTCTCCTTTAATACAAACTCTTCTATCTCATTTTCACCTGTCAAAGAGAGCTTGTAACCTGCGTGATCGAAAAACTTTATTCCATTGTCCTCTATGGGATTATGGGAAGCCGAAATGGCAATTCCGGCATCTGCCTTCATGGCTCGTGTCAGATAAGCGACTGCTGGAGAAGGGGCGATCCCTAGTTTATAAACATCGGCACCGGCTGACAGAATCCCCGCCACCATTGCATTTTCAATCAAATCACCCGATATACGAGTATCGCGGCCGACGACTATTTTTCCTCTTTTTTGCCTGCCAAGAACAGCCGCACCGGCTTGACCTAAACGCAGTGCTAGCTCAGGAGATAAACCCCGATTCGCTCTGCCCCGCACACCATCCGTACCAAATAGCTTGCCCACTTTTCTTCTCCATAACCATCTAGTCAGAAGCAAAGAGTTGGCTGTCAATAGACCGGTTTTACCTTTTTCCTCATGCCTGCTCTTTACTCTTCACTGTTTGCTAAACTCCGGTCAGCAGTCAGAAGCCGGCAGTCAGCAGATACATAGAAGCCTAGTATCATAATAGCTTTCTATTCTCACTTCCTGCTCACTCTTCACTACTTACCGCTCACTATTATAGCTTGAATGATTCCTTGTCGCTATAACCTTCTTGACAGATGAAGATGTCATCGCTCTAAGTAATGAGCCATATCCCGGCCTGAATGGAATAGTCTGACCAACATGAAAGACATCGTTTGATATTGCTCTAAGCATTAAGTGATCAGATGTTGCCCCGAGAATAGTCGCTCCCTCAGCCAGCACAGCCAGGTCTTTTGTCACTATGTCTTGTTTCCCGATCGCAACTATGACCTTACTCTCACCATTTTTCTCATTCGCTTCAATGATCTCCGCTTCGATAACAAAAACATCCTGATTCAAAGCAGGAATAGAACGACAAGACCAAGTCTCATGTCCAAGTAGGATTAATTCCCCTAGCCGGACTTGATTGATGCTTTCCGGCATCTTCCCACTTTCAATCAAATCCCAAACACTACTATTGCCGGCCGAGATAATGCCAGATCTACTTGGTATTGTGTCTCCTAATTCATCTGCTAAATCCTTCATTACTTCCAAATTCAGTAAGGGATCGCGCTTTTTGTTAAAACAGAATATATTCGTAGCTAAACCGGTGAACTCTAGCCCCGGTAGGTCAAGTACCTCTTCGATATACAATGGAACATCGGATACAGGAACACCTTCACGATTATCGCCGCTCTCTATCATAACGGCTATTCCATGGGTTTTATGCAACTTAGTGGCAGATTCTGATATGGCTCGGATCACTTCGATGCTAGAATTGAAACTAATATCCGCTTCTTCGACAACATAAGACACTTCGGACATCATGGGTGGACGGAGAAAGAAAAGTCTATTTGGATTACAGCCTGCTCTAAGTCTTATAAGATTCTCGATTCGGGAGTCGCCCAGCGCTTCTACTCCGCCCTTTATCAAAGCCATGCCTATTTCGGGAAGTCCTTGACATGCCTTCGTGACACCGATCACACTAATGTCAGACCCTCGACAGATATGGGTTGCGATCCTCGCATTTTGCTCTAGTTTTTGTATGTCAATATAGATCCTGGGATACATAACCAACCAAAATCATAATATATACACAGTTAAGTTTCGACAGCCTTTAGTTCCGTGATCTCCTTTAGTTCTACGATTACAGCCACTTGAAGCATGCACCAGGCAGTATAGACTCGCTAAACACTGCCATTCACACATTCAGAAATTTCTATGTATCTGTGATCCATATGAGAATACGGACTTTGGTGAGATCGTCTGATAAGGCAGATCCTAGCGTTTTGAGAACTGTGGTTTCTTCCGGGCTTTCTTCAAACCATATTTTCTGCGCTCTTTCATTCGTGGGTCACGTGTCAGAAAACCAGCCTTCTTTAATGGTCCACGCAAACTCTCGTCAGCTTCCAGCAGAGCTTTAGCAATACCGTGTCGCAGAGCTCCAGCTTGTCCTGATATGCCGCCACCCTCAAGCCTAGCTATAACATCGAACTTATCTGCCGTGCCTGTTAATTGCAGAGCTTGCCTAACCAAGATCTGATGGCTTTTCCGTGGGAAATACTCTTCTAAAGACTTATTATTCAAAGTAAAAGAGCCTGTACCCGGTATCAAACGTACCCGCGCGCCTGCATCTTTCCTTTTCCCGGTTCCCCAGTAGACAACTTTTTCAGCCACTACTTACCTCCTATTCAAGAACATATACGATTACTGCTTGCCCCGATAAATCGGGGCTAGAAATCTTTATATATAGACGACAAAGCAACCTCACATTGACATCTTTAGCTCTTCAGCTTGTCCCGTGGCCTCAACTAAAAGGACTCTCCATTTAATGAGGCTTTACGGGAAGCTTCAGCGCTTTTGTGTTGTATACTAGTCTATCTCCAACATTTTAGGATTCTGCGCATCATGAGGATGTTTTTCACCCTTGTATACCTTCAACTTCTTAATCATAACATTGCCAAGTTTTGTTGATGGAAGCATCCCCTTAACAGCCTTTTCGACAATGAATTCAGGTCTTTCTTCGTAGAGCTTTTTATAGCTCGTATGTTTTTCTCCTCCAGGATATCCTGAATGACGAAAATAGCTCTTCTTGTCCAGTTTCTGTCCTGTCAGTTTAACTCTTGAAGCATTTATGACAATAACGAAATCACCTGTATCGATTGTCGGCGTGTACATGGCCTTATGTTTGCCCTGGAGCACCCGGGCAATACGTGTCGCCAGACGACCTAACGTTTTGTCTTTAGCATCCACTATAAACCATTCATGATTTATCTCTTTTGGCTTCGCTGTATAGGTCGACATCTTACCTCCTGTCACCTAAATATCATCCTTGTAACCTACTTTTATTAAAAACAAACCATATGATGGTGCAGTCATCCCGACCCCCATACGCTCCCCGGTCTCAAGTAGTTCTCCTACAAGACCTGGTTCTTTCTTCCCCAAGCCGATCTCAACAACCGTACCAACGATCGACCGGACCATCTGATGAACAAAAGCATTTGCCTTTATCCGAATTCTTAAGAGACTATCATCAACTTCTTCTAAGAACGCAGCATACACATTCCGAATACAACCATTTTCGGCCGAAGTTGCTACACAAAATGCTGAAAAATCATGCTTGCCGACTATTTGTTCCAGCGCTCTCCTCATTCTCTCCCGATCAAGACGACCCGGAACAAAATATGCGCGCTTTGAAAAAAACACGCTTCTATACTCAGCATTCCAGACATTATACTCATACTCTCTTAAGATAGCATCATGACGTGCATGAAAATCAGAGTCAGCAGTATCGATCTCATTGATTCGAATCGTCGGGGGCAAGATCCCGTTTAGACCATTTTGAATTCTGTTTAGTTTCAATCCAGTCTCTGTAGTAAAATTCGCAACTTGGCCTATTGCATGAACTCCGGCATCTGTCCGCGACGCCATAACTAATATAGCTTTCTCTTTCAGGAGAACTCCCAGTGCTTGTTCCAACTCACCCTGTATTGTTCTCCCGTTTGGTTGCCGTTGAGAGCCATGATATTCTGAACCATCATATTCAATTGTCAATTTTATATTTCTCATCTTCACACAATACAGTCACTGACCAGGTCCGTCTATGCTTTTTCCTTAAACCAACTCGATCTGGACTAAAGGAGCCGAGTCACCGTTCCTAAAGCCTAACCGGACGATCCTGGTAAAACCACTCTGGCGTTCTTCGTACCTTCCGGCAATATCCGTAAACAGCTTTGACACCACAGTCTCATTGCTAAGCTCAGCCAGTGCTAATCGCCGAGACTTAAGATCACCTTTCTTTGCCAGTAGTATCATCTTGTCAACGACTGGTTTTACTTGCTTCGCCTTCGTTTCTGTCGTTTTGATCTTCTCATGATCAATTAGAGCAATAACAAGATTCCGTACGATTAGATGATGATGGGCGATGCTTCTCCCAAGGCGATAGCTTTTCTTATTCTTGACCATCTGTCTCACCTTCATTTTTCAAGGATAATCCCATTTGATCCAGCTTCGCCTTGACCTCATTGATCGAACGCTTTCCAAAGTTCTTGATACTAATAAGATCATCTTCTGTGCAATTAATCAGCTTGCTTAATGTATCTATTTTCTCACGCTTTAAACAGTTATAAGATCTGGTCGAGAACTCAAGTTCTTCTATTTGCATATCCAGATCAGTGCTAGGCTCCTCTTCCTCTGTTGGAAATCCTACTCCGATAGTAGCTTCTTCACTGAGATCACTTAATAGTTCCATATGATCCGTCACTATCTCAGCTGCTGTACTGACAGCTTCTCTAGCCGGAATGCTTCCGTCCGTTTCTACATCTAGAATCAAACGATCATAGTCGGTTACCTGACCGACACGAGTGTTTTCTACTTTATAAGACACTCGTGTAACCGGCGAAAAAATAGAATCGATCGGTATACTACCGATAGGCATTTTTTCCTTTTTGTTTCGTTCAGCAGAGTAATAGCCTTTTCCTTGTTCAACAATCATTTCTACTTCCAGTTTCCCTTTCTTGTTAAGCGTTGCTATATGAAGATCGGGATTGATCACTTCAACGTCTGCCGGTACTTTAATATCCATTGCTTTGACTTCCTTGGCACCTTTGGCCTCAATGGTAATGGAGACGGGATCTTCTGAATAAGATTTCAAGACCAACTTCTTGATCTGCAGAATAATATCTGTCACATCTTCTTTGACTCCAGGAATAGTCGTAAACTCATGCAATGCACCTTCGATCTTTATCCGTGTAACAGCTGCTCCCGGAATAGACGAGAGAAGAATACGTCTAAGTGAATTACCAAGCACATGTCCAAAACTTCTCTCAAGCGGTTGAATATAAAACCTTCCACGCGTCTCGGACAGACTGTCCACTTTTACTTGCGGTTTTCTGATCTCAACGACCACTTTCTGACCCCCTATCAAAAACTCAGACTAATGATTAGTAATCAAGTCTGAAGTAATAAACGACATTATTTTGAATAGAACTCAACAATAAGCTGCTCCTGTAAGTCAACCGGAATATCCTCACGTCTTGGTAACTCTAGGACTTTTGCCTCGTATGTCTTCTTGTTTATATCTAACCATGCAGTTATCTCCCCATCTTGAATTTCTCTATCCTTGAAGATTTTCGCACCATGATCGGTCAGACCGACTACATCGCCCTTCTTAACTCTAAATGACGGTATATTAACTCGCCGTCCATTAACGGCAATATGTCCATGTGAAACAAGCTGCCGGCTCTCTCTTCTTGACGAAGCTAAGTTCAAACGATAGATCACATTGTCTAGCCGGCTTTCCAATAAGCGCAATAGATTCTCCCCGGTTATACCTTTTTGCCGGGCTGCCTTTGAATAGTATGTCCTGAACTGTTTCTCCATCACTCCATACATCCTTCTAGCTTTCTGCTTCTCCTTTAAACGAACACTGTATTCTGTGTCCTTAGAAAAACGTCTTCCGTGTTCACCAGGTCGATACGACCTCTTTGATACCGGACATTTTTCTGAAAAGCATTTCTCGCCCTTAAGATACAGTTTTGTTTTAACCTGACGGCAATATCTGCATACTGCCCCTGTCGCTCTACCCACTTATACTCTTCTCCTTTTCGGTCCCCGACATCCATTATGCGGTATCGGTGTGACATCGACTACACGCCCCACTTCTAGACCAGCTGCTTGAAGTGATCTAATAGCCGTTTCGCGCCCACTTCCAGGACCCTTAATAAAAATATCGACTTTTTGTAATCCGTGTTCCTTCGCTTTCCTTGCTGCAGACTCAGCAGCCAGCTGAGCTGCGAAGGGAGTCCCTTTTCTTGATCCTTTGAATCCAACAGTACCAGCACTTTCCCAAGCAATCGTATTGCCGGATGGATCAGTTAAAGTGACAATCGTATTATTAAACGTGGACCTTATATGAGCTATCCCGCGTGGAATATTCTTCTTTTCTTTTTTTCTACCCCGTCGTGCTTTTGGGTTTGCCATAGATTAAACCCTCCTCAATAGCTTATTCAGTCTTTTTCTTGATCCCGACTTGCTTGCGCGGTCCTTTCTTTGTACGAGCATTTGTATGAGTACGCTGACCTCTCACAGGCAAGCCCTGACGATGTCTTAATCCCCGGTATGAACCAATTTCAATCAGTCTCTTCACATTCTGTGTTGTCTCACGTTTAAGATCACCCTCGATTTTAAAGTTCTCATCGATATATTCACGCAGCTTAACGACTTCTTCCTCCGTCAGATCCCGAACCTGTGTGCCGGATTTTATACCAGCAGATTCTACAGTCTTGTTCGCCCTACTGCGGCCGATACCATAAATATAGGTCAGGCTGATCTCAACCTGCTTATCTCTCGGTATATCGATTCCTGCTATCCTTGCCACTAATTTCCTCCTTTTTTCGCAATCCGCGATCTACGAGCCGTAACCCAATATTCCAGATCATCAGCTGAAAAACAACAGCTTACAGATCCCGGATTGCGGTTTTCGAGTTTAGCCTTGCCTCTGTTTATGTCTTGGATTCTGACAGATGACAATTACCCTACCCTTACGCTTAATAATCTTGCATCGACTACAGAGTTTCTTTACTGACGTTCTTACCTTCACCTTCTCCGTATCCTCCGATACTAAATTCTTAACAATCAATCAATGATCATGAGCTGCTAGTTACCAACAACTGATCGTTGACTCTCACTCATCAGTTGTTCAAACTCTGATAATTATTTAAACCGATATGTAATCCGACCCCTTGATAGATCATAAGGCGACAGCTCAATTATCACTCTATCTCCGGGTAAGATTCTAATATAGTGCATCCGCATCTTTCCAGAAATATGAGCTAGGACCTTGTGATGATTATCAAGCTCTACACGAAACATCGCGTTAGGTAAAGGTTCGACTACAGTCCCTTCTACCTCAATAGCTTCTTCTTTCTTAGCGCTGTTCCCTTTACCTTCTTTCTTCGCTGTCATCTAAGCCGCCTCCATAAGAGTCATCACTTCCGGCTCACTCTCTGTTACTAATACTGTATGCTCAAAATGAGCTGATAGTTTCCTGTCAGCTGTTACTACGGTCCACTTATCATCCAAGACATCGACCTTAAATCCACCTATGTTTACCATTGGCTCAACAGCAAAAACCATACCAGACTTTAGTTCAGGCCCATGACCCGGGTCCCCATAATTCGGAATCTGTGGATCCTCATGCATTTTCCGACCGATTCCATGACCAACATAGCGTCGTACCACAGAAAACCCTTCCTTCTCGGCTGTTGTCTGAATTGCATGAGATATATCTGATAGACGATTACCTTCGTAGCACTGTTGTATTCCAATATTAAGCGAATCTTCCGTCGTCTTTATCAAATGCTTGGCTTCATCTGAAATCTTGCCAACAGAGAACGTGCGCGCAGCATCAGCATAGTATCCGTTCAATCTCACACCGACATCGATGCCGACAATATCTCCCTCTTTTATTGTCCTCTCTGAAGGAATACCATGGACCACTTCTTCATTTATCGAAGTACAAATAGTCTTGGGATATCCCTGGTATCCTTTAAAAGCCGGCTCCCCACCAGCTTTCTTAATGTACTCAGCAGCAATCCTGTTAAGTTCTTCTGTCTTAATACCATCGTGGATATTCTCACCTAAAACATTCATAATCCCCGCAATCACGGCTCCGGCTCTTTTCATTTTCTCCACTTCGGTTTGGGTTCTTCTAGCAATCAATTCCTGGCCTCGATCATTCGTTTTACAGTGCTTAATACTTCGTTTATCGGTTTATCGCCACGAATATTCCTTAGCAATCCCTTTTTCCTATAGTACTCAATCAGAGGTTTGCTCTCTTGCTCATATACTTCAAGTCTATGGCGAACCGTCTCCCCGGTATCATCATCTCTCTGAATCAGCTTCCCCGAACACATATCACATTTATCTGAACTCTTTGTCGGTTTATAGTCAAGATGATATACTGCCTGGCATTTATCACAAACCCTCCGTCTTGACAACCGGCCAATGATTTCCTGGTCATCGACTTCGATATTAAGCACCAGATCAATATTCATATCTTGTTCATCAAACATATTATCCAACTCTTCCGCTTGCTTCAAGCTCCTTGGGAAACCGTCTAAAATAAATCCTTTGCTACAGTCAGGTTCCTTCAACCAATCTCTGACAATTGATATCACTACATCATCCGGCACAAGTTCGCCCTTGTTCATATTTACAGACGCTTCCCGGCCTAACTGTGTTCCTTTTGCTATCGACTCCCTTAAGATATCACCCGTTGAGATAGTCGGTATTCCAATAAACTCACTTATCTTTTCCGCTTGCGTTCCCTTTCCTGACCCTGGTGGACCTAACAAAATAATATTCACTATCTTGGCCCTCCCCAAGTACCTTTTTCACTAATCCTAGTCAGTAGATACATAGTAGCATGGTTGCTGACAGCAACCTTCTTTTTCTCACTTCCTGCTAGCTGCTAAAGAAACCTTCATAATTTCTCATCAATAGCTGCGACTCAAGTTGCCTCATTGTCTCCAGAACAACAGCCACTGTAATCAAAATAGAAATCCCACCAAACTGCTGAAAGAACGGCACGTTCATCGTACCAATAACAATTGTCGGCAAGATAGCGACAAGAGCTATAAAGACCGATCCTGGTAGTGTCAGTCTGGTTAGAATATTATCTAAGTATTGAGCTGTTGGTCGGCCTGGCCTGACACCCGGTATAAAGCCACCGTATTTTTGTACATTCTCAGCTACATCTATTGGATTAAATGTCACCGCCGTGTAGAAATATGTAAACATGATGATTAACATAGCATATATAAGCATATAAACCCACGATGTCGGTGACATGTAATTCAACAAGGAAGAAACTGTCTTACTGTCTGGAAAAAACTGAGCGATGATACTCGGAAACAGCATCACCGATGATGCAAAGATAATTGGAATAACACCGGCTTGGTTGATCTTAAGAGGAATATATGTTGACTGACCACCGTATACCTTTCTACCAACAACCCTCTTAGCATATTGAACCGGTATTTTTCGCTGACCCAGTTCAGTTGCTGTAATCGCTGCCGTGACCGCAATGACTATTAGTATGACAAAAGTTATGGCTAGCGGGCTGGCCACTTGTATTGTCTGAGCTATTCCTATCGGCAATCGGCTGATAATGCTTATGGTAATCAAAATCGACATGCCATTGCCGATCCCAAATTCCGTTACTAATTCCGCTAACCACATTATAAGCGTCGTTCCGGCCACTAACGTTATGACAATTAGAAATATACTTACAAAATCTAACTCGGTAATCACTCCAAAACTCCGGAAAGTCGTAACCAGAGCGATAGACTGAATAACGGCTAATCCGACCGTCATATATCTTGTCCACTGGTTTATCTTCTTTTGACCAGCTTCGCCCTCTTTTGCTAGTTCCTCAAGCTTAGGAATGACTACTGTCAGAAGGTTCATGATGATAGATGCCGTGATATATGGCATGATGCCGAGAGCAAATATAGCAAATTGAGATAAAGCACCACCTGCAAATAAATCAATAAAACCGAAGATGCTTCCTTGCTTCGCTTCAAAAAAACGATTTAGCGCCTCTACATTTATACCGGGAACAACTATATAGGAACCCAAACGATATACAGCAATGATCGCCAAAGTAAAAAGGAGTCTTTTGCGTAGATCCGGTACTTTAAAAACATTTCGGAGTGCCTCAAACATCAAATCACCTTGGCCTCTCCACCAGCTGCTTCAATCTTTTCCTTAGCTATCTTGCTAAAAGCATGCGCTTGTACTTTAAAAGCTTTATTTACTTTCCCGTCGCCAAGCACCTTCACTTTAAGGGTCGGCTTCTTGATAAGTCCCTTTTCAAACATAGTTTCAGGTGAAATCACTTTTGTAGTGGTAAAGACATCCAGCCGATCTAGATTTACAATTTCATACTTGATCTTGTTTATACTTTTGAAACCTTTAAGCTTCGGAACCCTCCGGAGTATAGACATCTGACCACCTTCAAATCCAAGCCTTGGTTTTCGGCCAGAACGAGACTTCTGCCCTTTATGTCCTCGTGATGATGTTTTTCCATGGCCTGATGCGCGTCCGCGACCTAAGCGTTTTCTTTGTTTTGTGGCTCCCTTTGCTGGTTTAAGTTCGCTTAGATTCACTCTTTTTCTCCTTAACCTCTTTTGCTCTCTTTTTAGTCACAGTCTTTTCAGATACCGGTTTAGCTGCAACCTTCTCCGTCTTAGTCGCTTTAGTTGTCTTAGCCGGTTTTACCGTGGTCTGTTTTGTCTTTGGTCTTGTCTTCTTTTTCTCGGCAATCTCTTCTACATCAACCAGATGATGAACAGTATTTATCATACCGATAATCTCAGGTCGTGCCTCCTTGACCACGCTATGACGTATGCGTTTTAAACCCAGGGCCTTAACTGTCCGGCGCTGATTCTCTTTTTGTCCGATAAGACTCCTCTTTTGAGTTATTCGCAGACTTTGCCCACTGCTTTTTACTCTAGCCATCATCAACCTATTATCTCCTCAACTTTTTTTCCTCGCATCTCAGCAACTTCTTCAGGACTACGTAACCGTTTTAGCGCATCCACGGTCGCTCTTGAGACATTTATTGCATTAGCAGATCCCAGTGATTTTGTCAGAATATCTCTTATGCCGGCGAGCTCTAGTACTGCTCTGACCGAGCCTCCGGCAATAACACCGGTTCCTTCATGTGCTGGTTTTATCAATACCCGTCCGCTATTGTATTTACCGGTTATCGTATGCGGTATCGTCGTTCCTGAAAGCGGTACTTCAAACATGTCATTTTTCGCTTTTTGGACCGCTTTCCGAATAGCTTCAGCAACCTCATTTGCTTTTCCTAAGGCCAAACCGACATTACCCTTTCGGTCACCGACAGCTACTAATGCACTAAAACTAAAACGGCGTCCACCTTTTACAACCTTAGCTACCCTATTAATATAGATAACCTTTTCTTCAATTTCTTTGACTCGTCTTTGTTCCCTTTCCAATCAAGGCCTCCTTTAGAACTTAAGCCCGCCGTCTCTTGCACCATCCGCAAAAGATTTTACCCGTCCGTGATATAAACGACCTCCACGGTCAAATACAACCTCGCTTACCTTTTTCTTCTTTGCCTTATCTGCGATAAGCTTGCCGACTTCTTTTGCTATGTCTTTTGGGGGCTTTTTCTTCTCACCATCACCTAACTCAAAATCTGATGCCGCCACAATCGTAGCAGCTTCTTCATCGTTTATTATCTGAGCATAGATATGCCGATTGCTGCGATATACATTTAGACGTGGCTTATCGTTCGTACCAACAACGCTTATCCTTACCCTTCTCTGTCTTTTTTCCAATGCTATAACCTTTGAATCCTTCACTTCACTAATCTTTCTCCTCTTCCGTTTTCTCCCAATTCTCCCTTAAAAGAAACATCCATTGCTTGTCCACCTGTTTTAGTTTGGCGGACAAGAAAGAAGCTGTAGGTAACTAATACGGCAATCTCATCTTCCGCTTCAACTAAGTAGCCGCCTTACCGACTTTCTTTCGGACATATTCTCCTTCGTATCTGATCCCTTTACCTTTATACGGTTCAGGTTTCTTTAGAGCTCTTATGCGAGCTGCTATATGACCTACTTTTTCCTTATCAATTCCTCTAACGATCAGCCTAGTCGGAGTAGCGATTTCTATCTCGATCCCAGGTTCTTCGTCAATCAAAACAGGATGAGAAAACCCAAGCGAAAGCTCTACATCTTTGCCCTTTTTCTGAGCTTTGTATCCAACTCCACGGATCTCCAGCACTTTCTCGAATCCATCTGTGACGCCTTTGATCATATTAAAAAGCAGACTTCTGACTAGACCATGTAATGATCGAAAGATCCGATCATCAGAATAACGTTTTGCCTCTATTTTCCCATCTTCAATAACTATGTCGATCTCTTTCGGGAATGATCGTACAAGCTCGCCTTTCGGCCCCTTTACAAAAACCTTATCCCCATCTTTTTTAACTTCAACACCACTTGGGATTTCTATCGGTGCTTTCCCAACTCTCGACACTATTCATTCACCTTTCTTTGCTTACTGCTAACTGCTTACTTCTAACTAGATTTACCAAATATAACAAATAACTTCTCCGCCAACGCCTTCCTGTCTGGCCTGCCGATCTGTTAACAGTCCTTTTGATGTCGAAAGCATAGCTACTCCTAATCCTCCAAGGACTTTGGGAATCTCATCCTTCCGAGCATAAACACGCAGACCCGGCTTGCTTATTCTCCGTATTCCGCTAATAACACGACGTTTGTTGGCACCATATTTTAGATCAAGCTTGATCATGTCACAGGGTTTCTCTTTTTCAACTGAATAAGTATTAATATACCCCTCTTGAGCTAGTATTTTCGCTACAGCGATCTTAATTCTAGATGACGGTATCAAAACACTCTCATGGTATACTTGATTCGCATTTCTAATCCTTGTAAACATGTCTGCCAGCGGATCACTTAGAGTCACTTCTGCCTCCTACTATTATCCTTAAACCAACTTCTTTCTTATAATCCCTGTTCTAGTCATTTGATCCTAGTCTTAAATATTTAGCAGCTTCTTTAACCTTGTTTCTTATCTTATGTATTTGGCCCTGGTCTTTAATATTTAGTTTTTGATTTTCCATCTACCAGCTCGACTTAGTCAATCCGGGTATTTCACCCTTATGTGCAAGCTCACGCAAACAAATCCGGCATAGTCCGAACTTTCTGAAATACCCACGTGGACGCCCGCAACGATTGCATCTGTTATACTGTCGAGTGCTAAACTTCGGTTTTCTACCAGCTTTTACCACTAATGACTTCTTAGCCAACAAATCCTCCTTAAACGATTCCTATTAAGTTAGAAGTTAAGAGCTAGCAGTCAGCAGATGGAAAATGAACTATTTCTTCATTCTGTGTCGCTTCTATCCATCTACTTGTCACCGTTTCTCCTTCCTGCTCGCTGCTTACTCTTAACTCCTTGCTCATATAACACTTTACTTAAACGGAAAACCCAGCTCTTTCAACAAATACCGTCCTGTATCAGCTTTCTGGGCCGTTGTCACAATGGTTATGTTCATGCCTCTGATCCGGTCAATTTTATCGTAGTCGACCTCTGGAAACACAAGCTGCTCTTTCAAGCCCAGAGTATAGTTGCCACTTTTGTCAAACTTAGCCGGGAGCCCCTTAAAATCTCTTACTCTCGGTAGTGCTAGATTTAACAGTCTATCCAGAAACTCATACATCCGGTTACCACGCAAAGTCACCTTACAACCAATCGGCATCCCGGCCCGTATCTTAAAATTAGCAATAGATTTTTTTGCCTTCGTTATGATAGGTTTTTGTCCAGTAATAACAGATAAGTCGTCAACAGCTCCGTCCATAGCTTTGGCTTCTTCTTTAGCTTCACCAACTCCGATATTTACGACAACCTTCGTAACCTTCGGAGCCTGCATCCTGTTTTTATACTGAAACTCCTTCATCATCGCCGGAATTATCTCTTTTTGGTATTTTTCTTTAAGTCGCGCCATGCTCCCATTCCTCACTTATTTCTTATCTATGCTACCGCTGCATTTCTTGCAGAATCTTATCTTTTTGTCTTCTTCTCTTTTAACACTCAGTCGTGCAGGTTGTCCGCAACTCGGGCATACCAGCATAATATTTGATACATGGATAGGTGCTTCTATCTCAATAATTCCTCCAGATTGCGGATTACGCTGCGTCGCCCGGGCATGCTTCTTTACTCTATTAAGACCCTCGACAATCACACCTTCACGATTCGGCATGGCCCTAAGGACTTTGCCTTTCTTGCCACGATCCTTACCATAAATAACTTGTACCGTATCACCCTTCTTGATCAACATTTAGACCTTCCTTGTCAGCAGTAAGCCGAACTTTTGCACTACTCCATCTATGTGTTTCGTATTACTACTTCGTATCACACTGATCTTCCTCGTAGTAACTCCTGTTTACTCTTCACTTCTCACTCTTTACCACTTAATTCTCTACAATACTTCCGGCGCCAAGGATACGATTTTCATGAACCTCTTATCCCGTAACTCCCTGGTCACTGGACCAAATATCCTTGTCCCCCGAGGATTTCTATACTCGTCTATGATAACGGCTGCATTCTCATCGAATTTTATATATGAACCATCACCGCGACGGAATTCTTTCTTCGTCCGGACAATCACTGCTTTTACTATATCGCCTTCTTTTACAACTCCACGAGGTATGGCTTCTTTAACCGAAGCAACGATCACGTCACCTAGACGGGCATACCGGCGGCGACTGCCTCCCATCACTCTGATGCACAGTATCTCCTTTGCTCCTGTGTTGTCCGCAACTCTTAATCGAGATTCCTGTTGAATCATCTTTTTATTTTCTTCCCTCTCTGCTATGCCTTTTCAATAATCTTTGTCAGACGCCATTTCTTCGTTGCACTTAGTGGTCTTGCTTCTGTAATCTCAACAAGATCACCTTGCTTTGAAGAATTATTACCGTCATGAGCTTTAATCCTGCTGACTTTTTTCATAGTCTTACCATAAAGCTTATGACGAACCTTCCGTTCTATAGCTACAACGATCGTTTTATCCATCTTATCGCTGACCACACGGCCGATCTGAACCTTTGTTTGTTTTTCTTGTTTATCCTGCGTCTTCGACATATTCAAGCTCCCTCTCTCGCCGCACTGTCTCTATTCTGGCAATATTACGCCTGACCATCCGAATTCGCCGGGGGTTTTCAAGCTGAGCGGTTGATATCTGAAACCGTAGATTGAACAGCTCTTCTCTTTCCTCAGCCAATTTTTTATTCAGTTCATCATCTGATAATGCTCTTAACTCGTTAGGTTTCATTCCAATCACTCCATCAAAACTCCGGTCGGCGAGCAAATTTTGTCTTGATCGGAAGCCTATGAGACGCTAATCTCATTGCTTCTTTAGCAATAGTTTCATTTACCCCGGCCAATTCAAACATAATATGACCAGGCTTAACAACTGCAACCCAACCTTCAGGCGCACCTTTACCGCTACCCATCCTAGTTTCCGCCGGTTTTTTGGTAACCGGTTTGTCGGGAAAGATATTGATCCATACCTTACCTCCGCGCTTTATGTGTCTTGTTATAGCAACACGAGCCGCCTCGATCTGGCGATTGCTTATCCATCCAGGCTCTAATGCTTGTAATCCGTAATCACCAAACGAAACTGTATTTCCTCTGGTCGCCTTCCCCCTACGACGACCTCGTTGGACTTTTCTGTGTTTTATTCTTTTGGGGAGAAGCATTGATCAATACCTCTTTCTACTTTTTATCTGTCTTCTTTTCTTCTGTCTTAGCTTTTGAAAGCTTCTTCTTTTTATCTGTCTTGCTTTTTGTAGTTTTCTTGATCGCGACCTTCTTTTCGGCCGTTTTTTTCTCAGCTACCTTTTTCTTCTTTGCTACAGTTTCTGTTTTCTTTTTAGGTTTTTCTTCCTTCTTTTTCTTAATATCTTTTTTAGCTTTTATCTCCTTTTTTCCAGCACCCTCTTTTTTCTTAGCTGGTTTTTCACTATCCTTTGTACCCTTTTTCTTACTTTTATCTGTCTTTTCCCTTTCTTCTGTATCCCTGATAGACCCTTCTTTTTTCTCTTTAGCAGTCTTCTCTTTAGCTACTGCCCTCTCCTTCTCAGCAGCCCTTCTCACCTTCATCATCTCTAGATTCTCACGGATAAGTGAAGACTTTAAACTTTCTCCTTCGTGTTCGTCTATTTTTTTCTGATCCCGGATAATAGCTCGCCCTCTTAGTGGAACATCACCAAGATAGATCCATACTTTAACACCGATCTTTCCCGATTTAGTATTGGCTTCAGCAAATCCATAGTCTATATTTGCTTTCAGAGTATGCAAGGGAACTCTTCCTTCACGATACCACTCACTTCTAGCCATCTCGGCCCCACCAAGACGACCCGAAGAGGATATTTTGATACCTTTAACACCGGAAGACATGGCACCGCTTACCGCTTTCTTCATCGCTCGTCTAAATGAGATCCTGCCTTCAAGTTGACGAGCTACATTTTGAGCAATCAGAACCGCGTCCTTTTCCGGATTAAGAACTTCCTGAATATCAATCCTTATCTTTTTCCCTGTCATTTTCTCGATATCATTTCTTAACCTATCTACTTCCGCACCCCGTTTACCAATGACAATGCCCGGTCTA
>SDBS01000647.1_pt1 | contig 34677 bp, 27 predicted proteins | sample 2277091 | NCBI WGS metagenome assembly SDBS01 (sample SAMN10404972, study PRJNA504765) | marine sediment metagenome | isolation source: marine sediment core GS10_PC15, 163 cmbsf | place: Arctic Ocean: Southern Knipovich Ridge | collected 2010 | reverse complement strand
TGCTTATCAGGGATATTTGTCATTGACACATTTTTATTTTCCCGCCTATTCCCTAATTACAAAATTTATTGCCGGTTTATTTAATCAAAATTTTATAACAATAGTTATTTCAGGCCTTTTGGTCTCAAATGCTTCCTTTCTAGTTGCTCTCATTGGTCTTTGGAAACTTATACGCCTTGATTACAAAGAAAATATTGTTTCACTGACAATTCTTTTATTACTTGTTTTCCCGACATCCTTTTTCTTTGGAAGTTTTTACACAGAAAGCCTTTTTTTAATGTTGGTTGTTTGGGCTTTCTATTTTGCCAGAAAACAAAAATGGCTTTTGGCTGGCATTTTGGGAGCGGTTTTGACAGCCACAAGAATTGTTGGAATTGCTTTAATTCCTGCGTTGATTGTTGAGCTTTGGTTACAGAAAAGAAAAAACAAAAGGCTTGGATTGTTTTGGCCCGTCATTGGAATTTTACTGATACCGTTGGGACTTTTTGCTTATATGTATTATTTAAAGATAGTGACCGGTGATTCTCTGGAATTCTTCCATTCTGTTGCTATTTTTGGAGAGCAAAGATCTGTTAGCTTAACATTGTTGCCTCAAGTCTTTTATCGATATTTTTTCAAAGTGCTGCCAAATTTAAACTACAATTATTTTCCGATTGTCTTTACCACCTTTCTGGAAATCATGACAGCAATAGCTTTTCTTATCCTGGCAATAGTAAGTTTCTTCAAACTTCGGTTAAGTTATGCTTTTTATTTTGCAGTGGGGTATTTAATCCCGACCCTGTCTGGTAGTTTTTCCTCTTTGCCACGATATGTTTTAGTTTTATTTCCAGGTTTTTTGTTGATGGCCATTTGGTTTTCTAAAAAACACAGATGGCTACAGGCAGCTTTTTTGCTAATTCTGTTTGTAGCACTTGGAATTGCTACTACCCTTTTTGTCAGAGGCTATTGGGTAGCATAGGAGGACACAAAATTATATAATGACAGGAGTATTAAGAAGGTAAAATAATGAAAACACGAGAAAAGGTGGCTTTTATAACCGGTATAACTGGACAGGATGGCTCGTATTTAGCGGAGTTTTTGTTGCGCAAAGGATACGAGGTTCACGGGATGATTCGACGTTCCAGTACTTTTAATACCTCCAGAATAGACCACCTTTTTGAGGATCCCCATAAAAAAGGAGTTCGTCTTTTTTTGCATTACGGAGATGTCACCAATTCCAACACTCTTTACAAGATTCTTAAGAAAACTAAGCCCAGAGAAATTTACAACCTCGCTGCTCAAAGTCACGTAAGAGTTAGTTTTGACTTGCCTGAGTACACCCTTGACACGACTGGACTAGGTACACTTCGGATATTAGAGGCGATACGAGATTTAAAACTCGACGCTAAATTTTATCAAGCTTCAAGCAGTGAAATGTTTGGGAGTTCTCCTCCGCCTCAAAACGAAGAAACACCTTTTCAGCCTCGCAGTCCTTATGCAATAGCCAAGGTACTCGCTCACAATCTGACTGTAAATTATCGGGAAGGATATGGCCTTTTTGCCTGTAGTGGAATTATGTTTAATCATGAGTCTCCACGGCGAGGAGAGACTTTTTTGACAAGGAAGGTTACCGTGGCGGTGGCTAATATCCTGGCAGGGAAGCAAGACAAGCTTTATTTAGGAAACCTTGATGCAAAGCGCGATTGGGGTTTTGCTCCAGAATATGTAAAAGTAATGTGGTTGATGCTCCAAAAGAAGAAACCAGACGATTTTGTAATAGCCACGGGTGAGGCACATTCTGTTCGCGAGTTTGTAGAGCTTGCCTTTAAGTTGTCCGGGTTAAACTGGAAACGTCATGTAAAGATTGATCCGAAGTATTTTAGGCCCACAGAGGTAGATGTTTTACTAGGAGATGCTTCAAAAGCAAAAAAAGTTTTGAAATGGACATCTAAGGTTAAATTTGAGCAGTTGGTAAAGATTATGTTGAACGCGGATTTAAAAAAAGCCGGAGTTAAGACGAAAATAAAATAAGAATGCCAATGGCTAAAAAAAGAAAGAGAAAGAAAAAAAAAGCCTTAATAACTGGAATTACAGGCCAAGATGGATCATATTTGGGTGAGTTTCTACTCGAAAAAGGGTATGAAGTGACCGGAACCATAAGGAAAACAAGTCATCTCCTCTATGCCAACATTAACAGTATTCAACATAGAGTGAACTTAATTTATGCAGACCTTGTGGATCCTGTTTCTATATTGCAAGTCGTCAAGGATGTTCAGCCAGATGAAATCTATAATTTAGCTTCTCAATCGGTTCCAGCCACTTCTTTTAAGCAGCCGATTCATACGGCCGAAATTACTGGAATAGGACCACACAGAGTTTTGGAGGCAATTAGAGAGGTTTGCCCGAAGGCAAAGCTTTATCAGGCTTCAAGTAGTGAAATGTTTGGGTGGGTTAAGAAAGTTCCACAAAATGAAGAAACACCCTTTAATCCCGCAAATCCTTATGCGGCGGCAAAACTTTATGCTCACAACATTGCCAGGATTTATCGGGAAAGCTATGGAATGTTTATTGCCTGCGGCATACTTTTTAATCATGGATCACCCAAGCGCAATCTCAATTTTGTTGAACAGAAAGTAGCCTACGCCGCAGCTTGTGCAAAATTAGGCATAAGGACATCGGAACATTTAAATGAGGAAGGTGAGCCGGTTGTTAAGGATGGCAAAGTCGCAATGGGCAACTTAGATGCCAAGCGTGACTGGGGTTTTGCCGGTGATTATGTCGAGTCAATGTGGATTATGTTACAGCAAAGGAAACCAGATGATTATGTAATAGGAACTGGCGAGACGCATACTATAAAAGAACTTTGCCAAGAAGCTTTTGGTCACGCTGGGCTTGATTGGAAGAAATATGTTGTAATCGATAAGCGTTTTGTTAGACCCACTGAGACAGGGCCACTTGTTGCCGATTGTTCAAAGGCTAAGAAAGTTCTTGGCTGGGAGCCAAAAATGAATTTTAAAAAACTTGTGGCGATGTTGGTTGATGCCAATATTGGAAGACTAAAATAATTTTCTTCTTTCTAATCTCATTGATATAATCAGTACTGAAAGCGAAGTTGTTAGTTACCGCTTGTTTTTAATAAAAAATGGTTAACAAAGTAAAAGGACTAATTTCTCACCCGCTTTTTTCCAGTAGCGCGGTGATGATAGTGGGAACAAACCTTGCCAATATTTTTGCCTATCTCTACCACCTCATTATTGGAAGACTTTTGGGTCCGGCGTCATATGGAGAGTTAGCGGCCGTGCTTTCAATAATTGGACTTTTTGGCGCCTCTTTTACTTTCTTGGGCCTTGTTATTGCCAAATTTGTGTCGGCAGCAAAAGAGGATGAAATTCAACCTCTTTTTTCTTGGTTTAGCAAGAAGGCGTTAGTGATTGGAATAATCATTGCCCTTTTGGCTTTTTTGTCAGCGCCCTTTTTGAGTCGCTTTTTGCATATTAAATATTCAATCTTGCTCCTACTGTCTCCGATTTTTCTTTTGACTGTTTTGAGTTTTTTATATAACTCTTTCTTACAGGGTCTTCTAAGATTCAAACAAATGGTGATAACGACAAATTTTGGTGCACTGAGCCGTCTTGTTTTGGGTGTTATTTTTGTCTATCTGGGCTTTTCTGTTTTTGGAGTGGTGCTTGGGTTTTTATTATCTATCGTGGGAGTACTCTTTCTCCTTAGATTTTTTCTGAAAGAATTTAGGTTTTCCAATAATGAGAAGGCTTTTAAAGAGGGAAAAAAAGTATTGGACTACAGCGTGCCCATCTTTTTTTCATCTATCTCAATTTTTTCTCTTTTCTCAACCGATGTTATTTTAGTGAAGCATTTCTTTGATGCCCATGATGCCGGTATTTATGCCGCTCTTTCTACTTTAGGAAAGGTTATTTTCTATGGAGCGGCGCCAGTTGGGGCGGTTATGTTTCCCATGATTTCTCGGAGACACTCAAGAGGGCAAGGATACAGAAAAATATTTATATTAAGCCTTGCTTTAACTTCGGCGATTGCGGTAGGAGTACTTTTTATCTACCAGCTATTTCCTGAACTTTCAATAAAAATTTTATATGGCGATGAATTCCTACAAGCAGCTCCAAACTTAGTTTGGTTTGGTCTTTTTATGGCCATTTTTACCCTTAGTTCACTTATTATTAATTTCTTCCTTTCAAGGGAGGTTACAAAAGTCGTTCCTCTGGTTATGGTGGCCGCCATTATTCAGGCTGTCGGTATTTGGTTTTTCCATGATTCTATTTTTACGGTTATTAAGGTTTCTATTTTTTCAGTTTCTTTATTGTTTGGGAGTTTGCTAATATACTTTGGATATGAAACAAGTAAAAGAAAAACTGAATGACCGCCTTCTTTCGGTTATTATCCCCACTTATCGTGCTGAGAAGTTTATAGAAAAAAGCCTCTTGGACATCAAAAATGTTTTGGATCAAACAAGATACCCTTATGAAATCATTTGTGTTGTTGACGGGAAGGTTGACAGAACTTTTGAAAGGGCTAAAAGGGTAGTCTCTAGATTCCCAAAAAAGATTAAAGTAATAGGTTATGAGAAGAACTTGGGAAAAGGGCATGCTGTCCGCTTCGGAATGGCAAGCAGCAAAGGAGATATTATAGCTTTCATAGATGCAGACTTGGATCTAGACCCCAATGGATTATCCATGCTCCTTGGCCACTTTGAGTGGTATGGTGCAGATATAATTATTGGTTCAAAAAGACACCCTGTCTCAAAAGTAATTTATCCTTGGCAGAGAAAAATTCTTTCTTTTGGATATCAGATGTTGGTAAGAGTGCTTTTTGGGCTTAAAGTTCGTGACACACAGGTTGGGATGAAGTTTTTCAGGCGCGAAGTTTTAGAGAAGACACTGCCTCGTCTTTTAGTTAAAGCATTTGCTTTTGATATAGAAATGCTGTCTGTGGCCAATTATTTAGGGTTTAAAAAAATATATGAAGCCCCAGTTGAGTTAAAAGTAAGATTTGGAGGAGCATCAACCATAATTTCCAAAGGATTTATAAGAACGGTTTGGAATGTGCTTTGGGATACAATGGCGGTTTTCTACAGGCTTTATATTCTTAACTTCTATGACTATAAAAACAAAAAAAACTGGATAACCCCGGATTATTTGACTTTCAAAAACAATAAATGAAAATACTTAAGGCACTAGCAGTATTCTTATTTTTTACGCTGCTTTTGCCAGGAACCGCTTTTGGGAAAGAAACTAACCAGTTTATAACCATAGTTAATCCTGTAAGAATATCGAAATATACCAAAGATCCTGGGCAAAGCCTTTCTGTTCAATATGAGGTGGTTGCTGAGAACAATTTGCCAGCAACCTGGCTACTTACTTATGATGCGATAGCAGACGAAGATGTTTTGTCCGTAATTGAGTCTATGGATGAGAAACAGGAAATAGGGGTCTTTCTTGAAATTACACCAAATCTCGCAAGTGCAGCTAGTGTAGATTATAACGATACCGGCTTTTGGCACCATGCAACTTCTGTTTTCCTTTCTGGATATAACCAAGAGGAGAGGAAGCTTTTAATAGACACTCTGTTTGAGGAATTTAGAAAAGAATTTGGATTTTATCCAATTTCTGTTGGTTCTTGGTGGACGGATAGTTTCTCCCTTGATTATATGAAGCAAAAGTATGGTATCACCGGGAACTTGGGGGTAGCAGATCAATTTTCAACTGACGGATATCAAGTTTGGGGTCAATACTGGTCAACTCCCTTTTATCCAAGTAAATACCATGCTGGAATTCCTGCAACCACAAAGGACGTTAAATTAGATTTGGTGAATTTTCAGTGGGCAGCTCGTGAGCCTTTGAATGGCTATGGGAGTAGTCTTTATAGCACTCAAGACTATGCTGTTTTAGGCAAGGGTTTAGAAATAGAGTATCTTGAAAAACTTATAAATCTATTCGCAAAAAAACATAATAACCAATTTGGCCAGATTACAGTCGGTCTTGAGGGAGATTTGAACCCCGAAGCCTACAAAGGGACTTTTAGAGAACAAATCGAGCTGGTGGGAAAGTTGGCAGAAAGTGAAGAGTTCAAAATAACTAATATGAGAGAATTTAGTGAATGGTATAGAAGCCGTTTTCCAGAACTTTCTCCTTCTCAGATTATTGAGAGCGATGATTTTTTAGATGAGAGACCGCAAAAAGTCTTTTGGTATCAAACTCCGAAATACAGGATTGGTGTTATTCATAATTATGAAACCAAAGAAACAAAAATAATAGATCTCCGAACCTATCATTCGGATTTACAAGAACCTTATTTTCAATCACCCAATCGGGAATTTAAGCTTTCTATTTACATACCTTCATACTTTGATGAAATAAACAACCCCGAGGATGTCTGGGTATTTAATTTTGGCGAAATTGCAAGCATTGGGGGTGATTCAAAAAAATTTATTATTAATTTTACTTCTGGCAGCGAAATGATTTTTACTCCTGATAAGTTTGTTTTATCTAATGAACAACTGGAAATTCCAAAAACTATTTCTGAAAGTAAAACACTTGATATTAAAGACAATGAGAAGTATATAGAAGTTGTTCCCGAAAAGAATTGGATTGCCCCAAGAGAGGGTTTGACATTTCGCGATATAACATCAGAGGCAACACACTTTTTGGCAACAAGAAGAGTTAAAGTGTTTTCAGGTTTTGCAATAGTGTTATTTATTGTAGTAAATGTAGGAATTATATTTTCCAGCTTAAGCGACAGGAGAAAAACAGTCTTGCTTACGATTTTGATTTTGCCGACTATTGTCTTTTGTCAACTTTGGTACCAACGGAACACAACAAATTATTATATAGGCCAAGGGGAAACAGATGCTCTTTATAGACTCTCAATTCTTCCTCCCGGGAAAGTGGTTGTTTTTGACAATGAATGTTTACAGTGTTCTTGGCATACAGAATATAAACCTGCCGTATTTGCCAACAAGCGTGAATATGTAAGAAAATATGGTAAGCACCCAATTGTTTATAATTCGTCGGTGTTTAATGCAAAAAATCAGCAAGAAGCGAAAGAAGAGTTTGACAAACTAAATTCAAAGTATATTTATTTAGCAAAATACGAAGATTACATAGAAAAGACTCCATTCTCTCCTGGAGATTTGGGGATAGAAAAAATTTATGACAATGCTAATGCAGAAATTTGGAAGGTAAAAGAATGAATATTTTAATTTTCAGTTGGAGAGATCCAAAACACCCTTTAGCTGGAGGGGCAGAGCAGGTGATGCACGAGCACTCTAAGGGATGGATAGCGGCAGGGCACAAGGTTGCTCTTTTTTCTTCAAGATTTAAGGGTTCACTGAAAAACGAGAATTTAGATGGTGTGCAGATTATAAGAAGGGGACACCAGTATCTTGGTGTCCAATTAGCCGGACTATCGCATTATTTGAAGAACAAAAACAGATATAATTTTGTTGTCGACCAGTTCCATGGGATACCATTTTTTACTCCCCTTTACGTCCGCATTCCAAAAATAGCGGTGATACAAGAGCCTGCGCGTGAAGTGTGGTTTTTAAATCCTCTACCTCGCCCCTTGAATTGGATTATTGGGGCAATAGGTTATCTAGGAGAGCCTTTTATATTTTTTCTTTATAGAAGAACACCTTTTATGACAGGATCAGCCTCGGCAAAAAAAGAAGTTTCTTGTCTTGGAATACCAAGTAAAAATATAACCATTGTTCCACACGGCGCTATTGTAAAAAAACCTTCGCCTTTTCCTCCTAAGGAAAAGAAAAAAGCGGTTCTCTATTTGGGGATTTTATCTAAAGATAAAGGAATAGAAGATGCACTAGATTGTTTTAAAATTCTTAACAAAGAAGGAAGCTTTCAATTTTGGGTTATTGGAAAAGCAGAGACGCAAAAATACATGCAAAAATTGTTAAAACTATGTAGAAAACTAAAAATAAGGGACAAAGTCAGGTTTTGGGGTTCTGTGAGCGAAGAAAAAAAATTCAGGCTTTTAGCAAAGTCCCATGTTTTACTTAATCCCTCGGTAAGGGAAGGGTGGGGTCTTGTTAATATTGAGGCAAACGCGATGGGAACCCCCGTTATTGCCTATCGGTCGCCTGGTCTTATTGATTCTATAAAAGATGGGGTTTCGGGCGTGCTTGTTAAAAGAGGCTCTCCAAAAGCTCTTGCTAGTAAGGTTTTGGATATTTTTAAAGATGAGAAAAAATATAATAGATTACAAGAAGGTGCCCTTTTGTGGAGTAAGAATTTTAATTGGAAAAAGTCAAGAAAGATAAGCCTTAATTTGCTGCAAAAAATAGTAAATGACAAAAAGTAACTTACCCACAATGCCAAGATGTTTTGCCAGCTTATATTTTCTTGCTTCCTGAATTTATTTAATGTACTATTTCTATTGAGAAACAGACTTCTTCAAAAAAGTTTTAATGTTAAAAAGATACGCATCGAAAGTTTTTTCTAGTTGGATGATACAAAACCAAGAGGCAGTTCTTTCCCTTCTAGAAAGAGGCGACTCCTTACTTGATTTGGGATGTGGAGATGCAAAACTAACTCAAGTTTTCAACTCTAAAGTTAAGGCAAAGAAAGTTGTAGGGGTTGATCTTTTCGGAAAAACTAAAAAAATAAAAATAATTAAATCCGACCTAAACAAAGAGTTCCCTTTCAAGGATGAAAGTTTCGACGTTGTAATCAGCCATTATTCGTTAGAGCATTTATACAATACTGGAGTTTTCATTTCAGAAACCTACAGAGTTCTAAAAAGGGGAGGATATACAGTAGTTACTACTGATAACCTTTCGTCATGGCCCAATATAATCTCACTTATTTTAGGCTTCCAACCTTTCACAATGACTACTGGAATTAGACAAAGAGCGATTGGTAACCCCCTTGCGCTAAGAGCTAATTTTGGAGAAGTTCAAGATAAAGGCATAGATCTTGAGTGGAGAAAGTTTGGCGAATACTCCCACAATAAAGTCCTATCTTATCAGGCGTTGACTGACTCATATAAACACTTTGGTTTTGACGTTGAAAACGTTATAGGAATAGGATATTTCCCATTTGGTGGGAAACTATCTAAATTACTGGCAAACTTAGATAAAAGACATGCGCACCTTCTAGCGCTAAAAGCTAGAAAAAGATAAAAGTGATGAATAAAAAGGACCCTCTAGTTTCTATAGTTATTCCCACCAAACGTCCAGATGTTTTTCTAGAGAATTGTTTAAAAAGTCTTAGACAGCAAAGCTATAAAAATACTGAAATCATAATCGTTACTGGAAAATCATCTAATGATATGTCTTCTATCACTGAAAAATATAAGGCCAAGGTATTTAAATTTGACCCCAAACTTCCTAAGGGTAAATTTGACGCACCACATCGAAGAAATTATGGAGTTAAAAAATCTAAAGGAGAATACGTTTATTGTGTGGACGCTGATTTCGAATTAACAAAAGATGTAATAAAAGAATGTGTTTCTTGTTGCTTAAAAGGATTCGATGCAGTAATTACTCCTCAGGATTCTTTTGGAAAAGGAATATGGGCAAGAGCGAAAAATCTGGAAAAAAGATGCTACTTCGGAGATAATACAGTAGAAGCTCCTAGATTTTTTAGAAAAAGTGTTTGGGATAAAGTTGGAGGATTAGATGAAAGCTTGGGTGGTGGGGGTGATGACTGGGACTTATATCAGAAGTTATTGGATAAAAATTTTAAAGTAGGAAGAGTACAAGCTCTAGTAAGACATAATGAGGGACACTTGAAACTTAGTAGATTGTCTAGAAAAGCATTTATGTATGGTAAAGACGCAATGAGATATTTCCGGAAAAGACCCAAAAATGCTATCAAAAGCTATTTTCCAATCAGACCCGGCTATATTAGAAACTGGAGACTATTTTTACAAAGGCCTTTAGGAACCGTTGCCTTAATAATTGTCAGGGTGATGGAATATTCAGCTGGACTTTTAGGTGTTGTCTATGGATTGATAATTAAAGATGAACAATTTCTGGAAAAATAGAGAAGTTCTTATTACCGGAGCAGGCGGTTTTGTGGGATCCAACGCCGTAGATTTCTTATTAAAATTTAAGAGTAATGTAACAGTGTTAATTTCTCATCGAAATTCCAAAGTCGATCTTAAAAAGAAATTGGGCAACAACATAAATAAAGTGAAGCTTCTTCGATCCAATTTACTTAATCCAATAGAGGCAGACAAGAGTTGTGTGGGAATAGATACGGTTCTGAATTTTGCCGCGGTTGACGGCGGATCGGATTTTAAAAAAAACCACTCGGCTGAAGCCTTCTCTCAAAATATTAGAATAACACTGAATATGTTAGAAGCTGCCACCAAATCAAAGGTAAAAAATTTTTTATTAGTGAGTAGCTCTGATATTTATACATCAAAGCAGGAGAATCCAATAACAGAGAGGGACCCTACTGAGATAAATTGGAAAAACAATATTGATGGTTATAAACTTGCTAAATGGACTTCAGAATTGGCGGCCAGAGAATTTTCTCGTCAATACGGGATGAATATAGTAATTGTGAGACCTAGTAATTTATATGGCCCGAGAGATAATTTTGAAGATAAAAGTAAAATAAGATTTATCCCTTCTACAATTCGCAAGACTTTCTTAGACAAGGAGCCAGTAGTTCTTTGGGGCAAAGGTGACCAAGTTAGATCGTTTCTTTATATCGATGATTTTTTGAAAATTTGCAGTAAGCTTATAGAGAAAGGTATTTTTAACAAACCAATAAATGTGGCCAGCAAGAAACATATTACCTTAAAGAAGCTTGCTCAAAAGATTATTAACATGTCACAGGAAGAAATAGAATTAATAATTGACTCGTCAAAACCAGGAGGCGCAAGGGTAAGAGTATTTAACCTATCACTTTTGGAAAGTCTAATTGGTAAAATCAAAGAAACTGATTTAGATAAGGGTTTAAAAAATACTATTTCTTACTTTAGACGACTCTATGGGGACCATAAAAACATTGAATGATTAAACTTATTAAATCAACTTTTTATAAGGAAAAGGATACAAAAAAGAAACTGACTTCTTTTATACAAAGCGCAAAACAACTAAGTTTTGGCTCGGAGTGTGAAAAGTTTGAACAGAACTTTGCGAAGTGGCAAGAACGCAAGCATTGTATTTTCCTTAATAGCGGGAGTTCGGCAAATCTTGCAATAGTTCAATCATTATTAAATTTAGGAAAAATTAAAAAGGGAGATGTTGCTGGTTTTTCAGCAGTAACATGGTCTACGAACGTGATGCCTCTTATCCAGCTAGGTTTAAATGTGGTTCCCATAGATGTCGAACTGGATACTTTAAACGTTTCAAGTTCAAAATTATTGAGCACTATAAAGAAGTACCCCATTAAGCTTTTGTTTCTAACCAATTTACTAGGTTTTTGCGATGACATTGATGAAATTAGAAATATTTGCAAAAAGAAAGGAATTTTGCTTATTGAAGATAACTGCGAATCTCTTGGGACTATATATAAAGGAGAAAAACTTGGAAATTTCGGGATGGCCAGTACATTTTCTTTTTATGTTGGCCATCATATGTCAACAGTTGAAGGAGGGGCAGTATGTACTGATGATGAGGAGATGGCGACTATGCTAAAGCTTGTAAGGGCTCATGGATGGGATAGGAACTTAAGTTTTGCAAAACAGAATGAAATTAGGAATAAATTTAAAATTGACTCGACCTTTTATTCAAGGTATACATTTTATGATTTAGGCTACAATTTGAGGCCGACAGAAATTAATGGTTTTCTAGGAAACATCCAGCTTCAATATATAGATGAAATTATTCAAAAAAGAAACAAAAATTTTATGAAAATGGCCATTCCTATCTATAAACAAACTAAAAAGTACTATCCCATTAAATTTAGCCACATAGACACTCTTTCTAATTTTGCAGTACCAGTTGTATGTAAATCCCAAAAGACTAGGAATGAGTTAGTCAAGAAATGCAGGGGGAAAATTGAAATACGACCTCTTGTAGCTGGAGACATGACTAAGCAGCCATTTTTCCCGAAATACATGAGAAAATTTGTTAATACTTTAAAAAATTCAAATGCCCAACTTATTCATAAACAAGGTTTATATTTTGGAAATAACCCCGAGTTAACAAATAAAGAAATGGACGAGATTGTGAAAGTGTTTACAAATGTTTAAAGATCTGAAGCAAGAAAGCAGTGAGCTAACGGGAAAAACAGGAGCCGAGTTTCCCAAGTCTCCAGAATTGGAGGTAGATCCTCGTTCAATTGCCATTGCCACCACCACATCTTACCCAAAATGGTATCCTGGGGAGACTCAAGAACACGATGTGGTTGACAAGATACGTGGTGACCTAGCCATTCAGACAATTAAGGAAGCAAAACAGAAAAAGTATCAGGTTCTCGTGGTTGACGGTGGAAGCTCTGAGGCATTTAAAACAGAATTAGCTGGAATTGAAACACCATTTTTGCCTGAGCTTGAGCGGGGAATGAGTCCAAGTCGTCAACAGGCGTTTACAGAAACCGCAAAACTTGAGGGAGTAAAAGTGATTTGCTGGATAGAGCCTGAAAAAGTTTCAGTTATCCGTGATTGTTTACCCGAGGCAGTATTACCAATTTTAAACGATGAGGCAGATATCGTAGTTCCCAAAAGGACAGATTTATCTTTCAAGACATATCCTGATTATCAAGTTAAGTATGAGCAAAGAGGCAATCGTCTTTGGAACAATATTCTAAGGGCCAGGGGTCTTTTAGCGAAAGACAGTGAAGATTTAGATGTTTGGTTTGGGCCAAAATTTTTTAGAAACAATCCAGAATTAGTTAAATTATTTTTAAACAAGTACGAATTTATTAAAGGAAAGACAGATCTCCACAAGATTGTTAAACCAGAGCTTCATCCCAATGCAATATTCTTGCCAGTTGTGGCGGCGCTTCATAAAGACTTCCGCGTTAAGAGTGTTGATGTTCCTTATATTCATCCGTCACAACAGACAGCGATAGAGGTAGACGATCCAAAGTTTATTCGCACGAGAGATACCCAAAGAAAAAATATTATTGTTAGTACAATGCATTTAATTAGGTTACTCGAGGCGGATCCTCAAAAGAAAAGTCGATTAGTACCGAAATAAATATTTTTAAAATGGACAGTTAGGAGTCAGCATGAAAGGGAATTTTTGGAAAAACAAGAAAGTCTTAGTAACCGGTGGACCTGGGTTTATCGGAAGTCATCTGGTGGAAAAATTAATTAAAAAAGACGCAAAAGTAACAATTATGGATAATTTACGAAATCGAAGCTTGAGTAATTTGAAGTCTGTGAAAAATAAGATTGAGTTTATAGAAGGTGATTGCCGTGATAGAAAAGCGGCTGAAAAGGCCTGTAAGGGACAAGATATTGTAATGAATTTAGCTGCCAGAGTTGGTGGAATCGAATACAACAGGACACATCAAGGAACAATGCTTAAGGAGAATTTACTTATAGCGACAACGATGATTGATTCTGCAAGAAAAGCTGGAGTTGAAAGATTTCTTGTTGTTTCCTCTGCCTGTGTTTATCCTCGAGCCTGCTCGGTGCCAACACCAGAATCTGAGGGTTTTCTGGATGAGCCTGAGCCAACTAACGGAGGTTATGGATGGGCAAAAAGAATGGCAGAGAAACTGGGCATGTATTATGCCGAAGAATTTGGTATGAAAGTAGCCATAGTCAGACCTTATAATTGTTATGGGCCCCGTGATCATTTTGATCCAAAAACCTCTCATGTAATTCCTGCCCTCATTAGGCGAGTTATTAATGGGGAAGATCCAGTAGTAGTTTGGGGCAGTGGGAATCCGACAAGAGCCTTTATATATGTTGAAGATGTTGCAGAAGGGATGATTTTGGCAATTGAAAAATATCCTGTCCCAGACCCGATAAATTTAGGTACAGATGAAGAAATAACAATTAAGGAATTAGTTAAAAGAATAATCAAAATAAGTGGAGTAAAAAGGAGAATAAAGCTAGATACGACTAGACCCGACGGTAGCCCTCGAAGAAACAGCGATAATAGAAAAGCGCAGAAAAAGATTGGTTTTAAGGCAAGAGTTAGCCTGGATGAGGGTTTAAAAAAGACGATAGAATGGTATCGCCAATACGGTAAGAAATGAAATTAGAAAAGCTAAACTTCGCCATAGTCACCCATGTTCACACCACAGGTCCTTCTTTCAGACTAGAGGATTATCTAAAAGGTAAGGTAGATAGCTTGGTTTTCATCGGTCACCCTTTTTCTCATGCCAAGGATACCAGGTCATTTCTAAGAATTTATAAAAAGGGAAAGTTGGTTTCTAAAAAGAATTTTATCTACTGGAAAGGTCCGGAGCTATCCTTTTATTTAAAAGATCTATGTCTCACTCTTTGGTGGCTGCTGAGATTTGGTAGGATCATAGATATTTTCGTGGGTGTTGATAATCTAAATGCGTCCTCGGGCTATCTATTAAAATTACTCGGACGAGCCAAGAAGGTAATTTTCTATACGATAGATTATGTTTTTCAACGGTTTGACAGCAAACTTTTGAATTCTATTTATCATTATTTTGATAGATTTGCGATCAAAAGAAGCGATAAAGTATGGAATCTTTCATCAATAATGGTTGATGAGAGAGAAAAAAGAGGAGTAGGGAAGGAGTTTAGAAATAAACAAATAGTTGTGCCGATAGGAACAGACATTGCCAAACCACCCCTACCCTTCGATAAAATTAATCGTTACAAGATTGTCTTTTTGGGGCATTTACAAGAAGACCAAGGTTTAGACCTGCTTATTTCTGCTATGCCTGATGTAATTAAAAAAGAACCTAAAACCCACCTTCTTATTATTGGGGGAGGACCGCTTGAGGATAAGCTCAAGAAAAAAGTTATACAGATGGGGCTAGAAAAACATATAAAGTTTTCCGGCTTTGTTGAAAACTTTTCGGACGTAGAGAAAATGCTAAGAGATGCGGCCATAGCAGTTGCTCCATACGTTGACGGTGTAAAAACATACGCGAGATATACGGACCCCGGTAAGCCAAAGGATTATTTAGCTTCTGCCCTCCCAGTCGTTATAACCAAAGTACCTCAAGTGGCTTTTGAAATAGAGGAAAAGAATTGTGGCATAGCGATAAATTATGACAGAGCGGAGCTGTCTGGGGCATTGGTAAAGTTGTTAATGAATGATAAGTTATTAAAAGTATATAGAAGGAATGCGCTAGAAATGGCCAAAGAATATCCTTGGGACAAAATTTTTCATAGGGCTTTAGCGGAGACACTATAATAATATTTCTGTAATATTTATCCAATTATGCTTAGATTACTTAATAAAGCTAAAAAAAATAAACGGGCGATTTCAAGAGTCGCCTTTCTTCTTTAATAAAAGAGTTATATATAGATTAGGGAATGCAACAAAAAAAACTGGTTTCAATAGTAATCATTAACTGGAATGGAGTTGGTGATTTGAAGGACCTTTTACCTTCACTTAAAAAGGTTAAGTACAAAAATTTCGAGACAATCATTGTTGACCACGGGTCAACAGACGGCTCCATTGAGTATATTAAGAAAAACTATCCGAAGATAAAACTTTTGGAGAAGAAAAAGAACCTAGGTTTTGCGCTGGGAAACAATGTTGGAGTTAAAGAGGCAAAAGGAGAATATATCCTTCTTTTAAATAACGATACGATTGTTAAACCCGATTTTTTGCTTAATTTAGTAGATGTCATTGAAAGTGATAGCAAGATTGGCGTGGTTCAACCAAAAATAATTTTTGCTGATTCCAAAAGACTTCAAAGTGCTGGGACTTATTTAACAAACACAGGGTTTTTATATCATGTTGGGTTTGATAAAGACCCAAGTCTGGCAAAATACAATAAAAGAAAAGAAATATTTTCGGCTAATGGTTCTTGTATGTTAATTAAAAGAGAGGTTGTTGATAAAGTGGGGCTTTTTGATAAGGATTTTTTCCTCTATTTTGAAGAGACAGACTTTTGCTGGAGGGTATGGTTAGCAGGTTACAAAATAGTTTATGAACCAAAAGCGTTAATACTTCACAAAGGAGGAAGAGCTACCAAAAGACTTCCTTCTTATTTTGTTAACTTCCACTCTTTTAAAAATAGAATAAATGCTCTTATTAAAAATTTGGGACACTTTAAACTTATAAAAATTTTACCTGTTCATCTTTTTCTTTGCCAGGTCGCATCAATCTCTTTTCTTGCAAGAGGTGGAATAAAAGTTGCACTATCAACACAGCATGCTATATTTTGGAACATATTTAGTTTAGGTAGGACACTAAAGAAAAGAAAAAGAGTTCAGGAAAAAATTCGAAAAGTAGAAGACAAGAATATAATGCCAAGAGTAAAAAGAAAAGTTAGATTATCATATTATTATTACCTTTTTAAAGGATTGGAAAATTATAAAGATTAATATTAAACTGAGACAACCCAAAGGGATTACCTTCTTAAAGAAGAATGAAGGCCTTTAAAAGAAAATTAAAAGATGTCAAAAGTGATTTTAATAGGGATTGATGGGGCTACATGGAACATAATCGATCCATTAATCCGTAAGGGCTATTTGCCGAATCTAAAGAGACTAAAGAGCTTAGGATTATATGGAAACTTAAAATCGACCTATCCTCCCAGCTCTCCTCCAGCATGGAATTCACTTTTTTCTGGCATGAATCCAGGGAAACATAAAATATTTGATTTTGTAAAGAGGAAAAAGAACTCCTATTTTATAGAGCCAATATTTTCCGAAGATAGAAAAAGTCCCCTTGTTTGGGATTATTTGACCAAAAATGGCAAAAAAACTGTGGCAATTAGCATCCCATTTGCTTATCCGCCTGGAGAAATTAACGGATTAATCACGACGGGTTTAGGAACGCCCTCTAAAAATTCGGATTTTACTTTCCCTAGAGAACTCAAGAAACATATACTGAAAAAATACCCTAATTTTGATGTGGATTTTGAAGAACATATCTTCGATTTTCCTAAAGATAAGAACCTTATTCTTGAGAAAGTAAGAGAAGTCACCGAAAGCGAGTTTCTACTGGCTAAAGATTTATTTAAAGAGAGAAACTGGGATCTATTTACTGCGGTATTCAGGTCGACTGATGTTATCCAACATTATTTTATGGATGATAAGCAGATAATAGAACAGTATTATTCTCAGGTAGATAAGATAGTTGGCTGGTTCATGAACAATTTGAAAAAAGACATGACCTTTTTGGTCTGTTCTGATCATGGATTTAAAGAAGTCCACACTAAATTTTATCTGAATAATTGGTTAAATAAAAACCAATTTATGGAAATCAAGAAGCGGAGTAAACAAGATTACCTCAACATTATTGATGCCGACAAAGTAGAACGATTTTTCACAAGGTTTGGTTTGAAGAAACTGGTGTGGAATTTAAAAAAAAGTTATTTATTAGAACTGTTTGTTAAATACTTCGCTAAATCTTCAAGGCTGGACTATTTACAATTAATTAATTGGGAGAGAACAAAATTGTACTATCTGGGTACGTCAAATGGACTTATTTATGTAAATCAAAGAGGTCGAGAACCAGCGGGTTTGGTGGAGTTTGAAGATAGAAAGAAGTTAATAGAGGAGTTTAAGAAAAAACTAAAAAGTTTAAGTTACAAAAATAAAAAGGTGATTGACAAAATATTTTCATCGGATGAAATTTTTACCCCTCGCACTAAAGAGGAAAATTTCCCTGACATAGTTGTGACCTTGAGATCGGGATTTATCTTGTCAGGGGGGTTTTCAGAAACAGGGAAGATGTTTGAGAAAGACAGGGAAAGAAACGGTGATCATGACCCGGACGGTATTATATGTATTTATCGGAAAGGTGTGAGAGATAAAAAGAGATCCAAAAAGGAATACAAAATATATGACGTTGTCCCGACAATATTGAATGAGTTGGGAATAACAATTCAAGAAGATTTTGATGGCAAACCAATTAAATATTAGATTTTTAAAACTTAAAAGGAAAAAAGTTTACTTATTAATCTTTTTTGTTTTGCTTTCTCTCTTTGTCTATTGGAAATTGTTATTCCATTTTTATGAACAAGACGAATGGTGGGGTCTTGGGCATGTTTTTGCCAAAGGATTGGGTAGAGTGACCGAAGGGGGTAATTTATTTGAGGTTTTTGCATTAGGGAGTGGCCGTCCAGTTGCTGGTTTTTTGAACTACATCTTTTTTTCTTTATTTAAGTTAAACACAGTGCCGATAGCAGCCTTTTCGATACTTGTCCATGGAATAACTATTTTCTTGGTTTTTATGTTGCTAGAAAAGATAAATCCTAAGAGCAAGTTTAATGTTTTAGCGTCTGTCTTTTTTGGAATAAATTTTGCCTCAACCCAAGCTATTACGTGGTTTTCTTCGGTTGCAGTACCTGTGTCGACTGCGTTTTTGCTGATATCTATTCTTCTCTATATGAAATTCATAGAGAAACTAAAAAGGCGCAATCTTTATCTTTCTTACCTTTTTTTCTACGTTTCTTTCTTGACCAAGGAACTTAACTTTTTATTCAGTTTCTTGTTTGTTTTGTATTTTTATCTCAAAAAAAGTAAAAACCTTAAGAGAAATTTAACTTTAAACCTCCCGTATATAGCAATCACGCTATTAGCTTTTATCAGGTACATATCATTTTTCCTTTTCAGCAAAGAGAGGGTAGGATTGGTTATTAGCAATCAAAATGATGGGTTGATCCGTATTGTTTCTAATTTTGTTGATGTTCCCCTGACTTCCTTGAGTCAAGTTTTTCTTATTCCTTTATCTACGTATTCACTGGCTAACAAAGTGACTTCTGTTTTTTATAACAGAGTTGGAGATGACTTGTTCAATCAAACTATTATGTCGACACGCTTGTCTATTATATTTTCGTTAGTTTTTATTGCAATAATATTAATTTTGTTTTTGAAAAATAAATTGAATAAGGAAAACCTACTTTTCGGTAGTCTTTTTTATCTCGTTTCGATTTTGCCCTATGTTGTTGTTGAAAAGAGTTTCTCTTTCTTGGAGAGTAGGTATTACTATTTGGCGGTCGTCGGAGTCGCAATTATCATTGCTGGGATGAAGTTAATAGGAAAAAATAAGCTTCGGAATAACTTAGTATATATATTTTTTCTATCTTATATCTTTATCCAATACAGAAATATCAATATGTTCCTAAATCAAAAGGTTTCCATATCTTCTCAACGAAAAGAGATCGTTCAAACTCTTAATCAAGTGAACCTGGAAGGGAAAAAAATAAATATTTTTTTCTCAGAATCAGAGAAAGATTATTTATATGAAGGCCAAAAGCTTCCATTTCAGCAAGGAATAGGTTATACCTTAATGGTTATTTACTATCTTCATGGGGTAATCCCTGACAAATTCTTAACGGAAAATTATCTTTGGGATATGGCAACCGAGGGATACTATAGCGAAGGTGATTATGGTTTTGGTTATTTTTACGACCCTGATAAATTAAATGGGGTTTTGGAAACACTAAAGGGTAGAAGCTATAATTTGGTTTACTTAAAATATGATGGCAAAAATTTGAGAGTTGAAAAGCAAATTAACTAATATGAGGAAGTCTGAATTATGAGGGAAGAAAAAATCGTAAAAATAAAGATATTCAGAAGCCAGGTGGTAATTAGGGAGGCACTAGAAAGATTTGGTGTTAAAAACACGGTGCTTGCCTGGACAGGAGGGAAGGATAGTACATTACTTGTCTGGATGACAAAAAGGGTTTGTGAGAAAAATAATGTTGAGATGCCGAGGTTGCTGTTTATTGATGAAGGAGATGTCTTTCCCAAGGTGAAAAAATTTGCCAAAAAGTTAATAAAAGATTGGAATTTAAAAGTAGACTTTGTTCAAAACGACGATGTTTTAAAACAAGTAAAAAAAGTCAAAGATAAAATTGTAATTCGCAAATTGAACAAGAGAAATCAAAAGGAGTTAAAAAGGCTAAGATTTGAGAAAGACTTCTTTTATTTCGAACCTGAGTCTTTTGTCGGTAATCACCTAATGAAAACTGTTCCGATGAACATTTATTTGGAAGAAAACAAAATTAAGGCATTAATTACTGGTATAAGACACGATGAACACAAGGCAAGGGCCAAAGAAACATATTTTTCAAAACGCAGAAACCCCTCACATGTTCGGGTTCACCCCCTACTTCATTTTCGTGAGAAAAATGTCTGGCTTGCTATTTTTAAAAACGAGATCCCTTATGTTAGTTTGTACAAGGAGGGTTTTCGGTCATTAGGAGCTGGGTCTTCTACGTTTAAATCTAGCGATGTTTCCGCATGGAAGCAAGATTTAAAGAATACAACGGAAAGAATTGGAAGAAGGCAGGATAAAGAAAAAATTATGGAGAAACTTAGGAAGTTGGGGTACATGTAGGTCATGCAAAATGATCTACTAAAGTTTTACAGCAAGCCCGACATAGTGTTTACCTCAACAAGGGGTTACTATGAGGAGAAAATTAATTTTTTTATTTCAGAATTGCAAAAGCTTAAAGGGAAAGGTACTGAAATTTTAGATATAGGCTGTAACGATGGCAAATTAACAAAAATTTACTCCAAATTTGGAAATGTTTTAGGTATAGATGTTAATAAAGATGCAGTAAAAACGTGCAGAAAAAAGGGCCTTAAATGTCTTTGTACAGATGTTGGTGGATTGCCAAGCTCATATGACAATTATTTCGATGTTGTAATTACTGGGGACATAATAGAACACATTTTCGAAACAGACGAGTTTTTGCTTAAATTACATAAAATTTTAAAGAAGCATGGGAAATTACTACTCACAACACCAAACTTAGCTTCTTTTGGGCGACGCATGATGTTGGTGGCAGGTATCAATCCATTTGTCGAATTTTCGACAAAGTTGCCATCAAAAGATTATAGCGTTGGCCACATAAGATATTATACAGTTGCGGATATGGAGTTGCAGTTGAAAACGAATGGTTTTAAAAATATTAATATTTATGGTGACAGAATAAATCTTGCCAAGTTTATCCATATCCCGTACACTTTTGCCAAGTTTGTGCCAACCCTTTCAAGAAACATGATGGTATATGCTGAAAAGTAAAGAAAAATTATTGATGAAACCGAAAGATAAAATTATCAATACCAAAATATTAGAAGTTCTTTTTATTTTGTTGTTATCTCTAACCCCCCTCCTGTGGCTAAAAGGAAACGAGGTTGTTTTGGGACACGATGCTGGATTTCGTCTAAATCCCTTGGAGCACATAAAGAACCTGTTATATTCTTGGAACCCAATTAATAATTTTGGTGCAGACTGGTCTCTTTTTAAAGGATTTTTAGTGGCACAGGTTCCCGAAACTGTTTTCACCTCCTTAACTGGGTCCTTGTCACAAGGACAGAAGTTAAGTTTCATTTTCTGGTTTTTCATTATGGGAATATCGATGTATATATTTATCAAGAACTTCTTCCCTCAAAAAAAGTTTTGGATTTTCAGGCTATTTTCAAGCACTTTCTATATGTTCAATTTTTTTCTGCTTCAAGCGTGGTTTATGGCAGAGCGTGCAAAATTTTCATTATTTGCGGCCTTGCCACTTGGACTTTTGGTTCTATATAAGACTCTTTCTAAGGAATATTCCTTATTAAAGGGTATGGTGCTTTTCTCGTTTATTTTTTTCCTTTTAAACGGTGGCGGTTCTCCTGCAAACTACGGTGCGATTATTTTGACTTATTCTTTGGCTTTTTTCTACTTAACATTCACGAATTTCGTAAGGGGTGGTCTGAGAGAAATATTTTTCTCTATAAAGACTGCGATTTTATTTTTCGTCGGGTTTTTATTTATTAATGCCTATTGGATTCTACCTCAAGTCTACCTTGCAAAGACCGGTTTTGGTGAGAAGTTAGCTGCGGTCGGAGGGATAGAGGGGGTTCTTGCTTGGGAGAAAACAGTTGGCAGAAGTGCAAGTTTTATAAATCTTTTTCGTTTGCAAGGTATGCCTAATTGGTATGGTGGCGAACACTCATATTCAAGCTACTTTATAGAAAATCCACTTTTAATTTTTTTAAGCTTTATTCCTGTCACAGTCATATTTCTGGGTTTACTTTATCACAGGAGATTTGAGGAAAACGTAAGAAAAGATAAGCTTTTTTATCTAATTTTACTTATTTTCTTGGTTGGCGCTGTATTTACGGCCGGCTCTCGCCCGCCTTTGGGGTTTGTGTATATTTTTTTAATAAAATATGTGCCAGGGTTTGCAATTTTTAGAACTGCCTTTTATAAATTTGCCCCTGCCTTTTGGTTTACATTCATATTTTTGACAGGATATTATTTGAACCTATTTATTCTTAGGTTTGTTAAAAAGAAAGTTATATTTAATACGATTGGTGTTTTAGCTATTACATTCATCCTCGCGTATCATTTTCCATACTTTGTTGGTGATTTCTTTGCATGGAATAAGCCTTTTAGTACAAAAGTTCAAGTTCCAAAATATGTAGAAGAGATGTCCGAATATGTGAATAGCTTCACGGAAGCTACTTCTAGAATTTTACTTCTCCCCCCATTAGATCAAGGCTTCCAGAACGATAGTTATGACTGGGGATTTTGGAGCTTAGATCCTTTACCCCGGCTTGCTATGAATCGTTCAATAGTGGCAAACGATACTGACTTTCCTTCGATTGTTTCGGATATATACAAAGCGCTTGAGCAGGATGATGAGCAATCTTTCCTTTACCTGTCTGGAATTACTGGAGTGAATCACGTTTTATGGAGGGATGACGTGCTTTACAGCGACAAAGAAACAACGAGCGAAGAACTGTCCTTTTTAGAAAATAGGCTAGTCAATACCTCAGGCGCTTCGAAGGCTTATGAATCCGGGGAATGGAGACTTTACGACATTAGCTCTGCCCATTATTTGCCACTCTTTTACACTCCAGCTGCAATTACTTATTCGCAATCTAGACCGCAAGCAATGCCTGACTTATTAGAAATTAGCGATGATGTTAAAAGACGCTCTTTTGTTTTTTCAGAATCTTTAGCAGGCAAGAGGTTTGGCAGAATAATTTCTTTTGCTGACGAGATTTTTATTCCAGCAAATTGTGTAGCTTGTATCCCTGGAGAGATTGAGCGGATGGTGGATGCGCTTCGTATGCCGGATTTAAGATTTCTTCCTGACTCAAAGCTTTATTTCTTGATTTCCCACAAGGAAGAGCAGGTATTTAAAAAATTTGAAAAGTCACCTACCCAAAGAATAGATATAGATTTATCGTTTGCCAACAAAAGACTTGTAGAGGTTTTCCATATTATTATAAGGAGTGAAAAAGATGCCTGGCCCGAGCAGCTAGTTGCCGAAAACATAGAACGATATAAATCAAATATGCAAGATGCTCTCAATCAAACAAGTCTTCTACCAGAAGATGAAAGGAATTCCCGTTTAATAAAGATATTGTCTTATCTTGAAATGCAAGGAAGGTTTTTAACTAGTATAGATATTCGGTTTGATATTTTTAATAGAGAATGTTTCGATGACCAATCTGATTTTATAACCAGCAATATTAAAAGTCTTCAAGACAATATTTGGATTACTCCTTCTGAGGAGTATAAAAGGTATTATATTAAAATAGACGAATCCGCACTATATAACCTCAGGTTGGTGGGCCAAAAAACAGCTTTTGATAAAGTTTTGCTTGATGGCAAGCAAATTGAAAAATTTGAAAACCTAAGTTTAGAAAAAGGTATACACAAAATCGAGGTGGTTTATCCTTCACCTATAAATATATTAACCGGGGACACATCAATTATTAGCGAAACGATTGATTTGACTTCGGACCAAGCTAAAAGTTTTGACTTAGAAGATCTTGATTCTAAAGAGACGTATATAATTAGCTTCGACTACAGGGCTCTTGGTGGGCCAAATCCATACTTTCTGATATCTAGAGGTTCTGAAGAGGATATAATTATTAGGCTTAGCTCAGATGGTAACTGGCATTCGTTACACCACATTTCCACGGCAGCTATTGGCGAGGAGGCCACAATTGAGTTCTTTTTGAGAGGTTTTAGAAAAGATGTTACTCTTGATCTTGAAAATTTTAGAGTTAGTAAATTTTTTATCCCAAAAATATTTCTTTCTAGAAAACTAGACAAAAAAGATTTATCTGTACCCGAAGTATCTTTTGAAAAAATTAGTCCAACAAGATACACCGCCCACATAGAGAATGCTTCCGATCCCTTTATTTTAGCCTTTGGAGAGCGCTTTGATAATGGCTGGAGATTGTATATGGAGAGGGAAAAAGTTTTCTTGTCTGCTTTTGCGGAGCCTATAGATGAGACGAACCACTTCCAAATCAACGGTTATGCTAATGCCTGGTATGTGGATAAGGACGGAGATTTTGATATATCTATCGTCTTTTGGCCCCAAACATTATTTTCTTTAGGGGTGATGATTTCAGCGGCATCTTTTATATCCTTTTTATTAATCTTAAATAAAGTTAAGAAAAACTAATAAATGCTAAAAAAATTGGACCATTTTATACGAAAAAATCAGGCTAAGTTTCTTTTTTTGGTTGTTGTATATCTTTTGTTAAGTATTTTATCAGAATTGCCCTTTTTCGGCCTCATTATTAGCCCTATAAGCTTTTTATTTGTACTATTAGTTTTAACTACGCTTATTTTTAATTTTCGAGCAAAGTCCTATTTACTGGTGAGCATAATTTTTTTACTTCTGGCTCTAATTGCTCTTCTTGTTAAACTGGGAGGCATTGCCGAGATTTTTGGAAACTTGGTTTTTGGATTTATCTTTTTGGTCTTTGTAGTAAGATTTTATAGTTATATAAAAAACTTAAGGCTAAAAAAAGTAGATATTTGAAAGAATATCAACTCTAAAAGAATTTTTCGGTTTCTTATGGACCAGGCGACTTTGGTGGCTTGTTCCAATGATTTTGGTGTTTTTAGTATTTGGTTTTTTGCTCTATATCAAAAGTTTAATATAAATCTAGTATAATTGAGCATACTATGCTTTGGAAACTAGGTATTGCCGCTTCGCTTGTTGGGTTTTTAGTCGTTGGACTGCTTCTTGCCACAAACCATTGGGGTTTTGCCATTAAGGTTGCAAATTATATTTTTTACTTATTATTTTTTAGCGTATTCTGGGGTTTAATTACTTATGAGAAACGTAAAAAGTAACACTCTCTTTTTCTTGGGGCTTTTTATCCCGGCACTTTTGGTTTTTCGTGCCCTTTTCTTGCCAGGTCTCCTAGCCTGGGGAGATTCTCATCATGTATTTCAAGAGGGATTAAGGGAATTAGTGTCAGAATCCTATGCGTGGCTAAATAAAGAAAATAATTTTGGTGGTCTAAATCGGGTGGTTTGGCTTTACCCCATAGTGCTTCTTCGTGGTACCCTGCATACGCTTTTTGGATTCGGGGATGGTTTAATAATTAGAATTATTTTTTATTTTCCTGCTGTTCTTCTTTCTTTTATTACCCCAATCCTCTTTACAAGATATTTAAAGCTTTCCAAGACAACTTCATTTTTTGCCAGTTTATTATATGGTCTTAATACATATTTTTTATTACTCGTTGATGGGGGACAGCTTGGTGTTTTTTTGGCCTATGGGCTTTTTCCCCTGACTTTACTTTATTTAAGAAAACTAATAGACAAGCCGACTCATGCAAACTTTTTTTCAAGCTTAGCCATTCTTTTTCTTTCGGTTGTTGCTGATCCCCGAATTGCTTTAATTGCCGTTTTGTCTTTCATTTTATGGCTATTGATTGAGTGGCTGGCAATACACAAAAGTGATAGGGTCCGCAACTTTAAATTTTTGGTTCCCTTGGGAATAATAACCCTGGGACTTTCTGCTTATTGGTTAGTACCCTTTTTAAAATTCGGAGAAGAATCAATAAGTCTTGAAGTGTCACGGCTTCAACTTATATCGTTTTTAAATCCTCTTTTTCTTTTTCAGCCTCATTGGTATTTAAATCAATTTGGGGTTGTATTTCCTCCACCTTTTTATTTTATAGGAGTGCCATTTTTGATATTTGGGAGTCTATTTTTTGGCAATAAACGGAAAAGCTTAATTTTTGCTGGATGTTTCTTGATATTTGCTTTCTTGTCCAAAGGAGAAACCCCTCCATTAGGTAACTTATATAACTGGGTAGTTACGAATATTCCTTTTGGACCCGCCTTTCGTGATTCAAGCAAGTTTTTTATCCCCCTTCTTTTGTTTGGGGGGATTTTAATTGGAAGTACAATTGAGAGACTAAAGATTCGAGGGGCGAGAGTTGGGATTTATATATATCTTCTTTTCTTAATTTACCCAGCTCTTTCAGGGAGGCTTAATGGGACCTTGTCAGCTAAGGCTCTTCCTGGGGATTTCCAGGTGATTCATGAGAGGATTGCTGAAGAAAAAGGATTTTTCAGAACTGCCTGGTATCCCGAACGTCATCCCTTAACATTCCACATTGAGGAAAAGAGTGCCCTTGATGCAAAAAGCTTGGTTTCTGAACGACCCTTTGCCTCCATGAATATTGGAACATTTGATCTTTTTAACTTTATGCACAATGAGCAGTTTTTGGACTGGTTTGATCTTTTGGGTATTAAATACTTAGTTTTTTCTGGAGACCCCCGTAAAATTTCTCTTAATGAAGAGGAGCAAAAAAACTGGAATGACCTACTGGCTTTAACGGCCACAACTTCCGGATTGCTAAGAACCGACTGGGAAACAAGCTTGCCTGTTTATGAAGTTCCGGAAACCAAACCGAGAATTTTTGCTGTTGATAAAATTATTGCGGTCGTTGGGGGAGACGATATCTACGAAAAGCTGTCTATTGGGGATCAAGGGACTGTGTTTTTTGAGGATGGAAAGTTTGATCCAAGAAAATTAGATGGTGTTTCTTCAGAGTCTGCGGTTTTGGTATTTAATAATAAGGAAGAAATAGATCTGACAATGAGCTTTTTACAAGAGTATTTTATTGGAATTGATAAAGCTGAGAAATCCGATTGGGCCCTCTATAAACCTGAAAATTATCTTGATTGGAAATATCAACTTTTGATCCGAGATGTTGACACTAAAGAATTTGATTATGGAAAAGGAATCGCATTTTCCACGCAAACAGATGAAAAATTACAAATTGGTTTAAAAGCAAGTAAGCGGGGTGACTATATACTTGCTGTCCGAAATATGGCCTCTCTTGAGGGTGGGGGATTAAAAGTAGACTTTAACGGCGAATCCAGTGAAATTTTGAATAAAGAGAAAGGCCGGTTTGAGTGGTTCACAAAACCAGTCAGTTTGAATAAGGGAACATACGAGCTGACATTAGAAAACCCAGAAGGTTTTAATATAGTTAATATAGTAGCCTTAATCCCAAAAAGTGATTGGGATGAAGCCCAGCAATTAAGTAAAGGGCTTATAAACCATTTTGACAGATTGGATGTGGATAATTTGGTTAGTTTGGAAGGAAAGAATCGATGGGCCGAGGTAAACTTTGAAAAAATTAGCCCTGTTAGATACAAAATAGCTTTACCAGAAGCAGGGAAATGGATTGTGTTTTCAGACAGCTATCACTCGGAATGGAAACTTAAAAGAGGAGTGGAATATTTTGATTCTTATCCTTTTTATTCGATGATTAATGGTTTTTATGTAGATAGTTTGGGTGAGGCTGAAATAGTCTTTGAGAGCCAAAAAGAATTGCGTTTGGGGTTTTATATAAGTGGTGCAGTTTTAGTATTAGTTTTTGCCTCCTCCTTGGTCCTCTTGAGGAGGAAAAGGTCTTAATCTAGTATAATTCTTAAGATGCAACTATTAGTCAAGATTATTCGCTCTTTTAGTCCTCGCGAGGTTATTTCTACTACCACTTTCAAACAATCCCTGATCACTTTTACAGGAGTTGCAATAAATGCTGCCTTAGGGGCGGTATTTTATATTGTCTCTGCTCGTTTTTTGGGTCCAGCCGCTTTTGGTTTAATGAGTGTAGCTATTGCCGTCCTTACTCTAGTTACCGATATTGGGGATTTAGGAACAGATACAGGACTTGTCCGCTTTGTGGGTAAATATTTTAAGAAAAAACCACAAAAATCATATCGTTTTCTTAAACTTGGACTTGAAATAAAAATCATAGTTGGTATTTTAGTGGCAATTTCAGGGTGGATAATCGCACCAACCGTCGCTAATTTAATTTTCGCCAAACCGGAGCTTGTAGTTCCTTTAAGAATTTCCTTTGTCGGAGTTTCTTTTTTGCTCTTATTTTCTTTTATCACTCATTCTCTGCAAGCCTTCCAAAGATTTTGGGCTTGGAGCGGAATACAGGTTGGAACCAATTTTTTAAGGCTAGCGATATTTTTTACCATTCTTTATCTAGGTAAGTTAACTCTTGATAGCAACTTGATCCTATATATAAGTATGCCTTTAGCAGGCTTCATCCTCGGACTTGCCTTTTTCCTCCCTAAAAAGTTTTTAAAAGTAAAAAAAGAGATCAGCGTTGCTGGCGAGTTTTTTCGTTACAACAAATGGGTAGCGGCATTTACAATTATTGCTGCCTTCTCTTCACGTCTTGATATATTTATTTCTGCAAGGCTTTTGTCCGCAGCCCAGGTCGGTTTTTATTCAGCCGCAAACCGATTGGCTCAGATTGTTCCTCATATAATTACTGCTCTTGGAACGGTTATCGCCCCAAAGATGGCTAGTATGGGAAATATAAAGGATCTTATAACCTATCTAAAAAAGACCCAATTGATGGTTTTGGGCCTTGCCTTTTTAGGCATTTTAGCGATCCCAGTGGTCATATTTTTCATTCCAGTACTTTTCGGTCAGGAATATTTAGCTTCAATCCCGCTTTTTATAGTTCTGTTTTTTGCAATGTTGGTATTTTTGATTTCTGTCCCGGTTCATAATGCGGTTTTTTTCTATTTTTCCTACCCTAAACTTTTTTTCTGGACAGCCATAGGCCATTTAGTAATAATTGCAGGTATTGGTTGGAATTTGATATCAATTTACGGAGCAATGGGTGCAGCGACGGCGGTGTTAATAGGTTCTATTTTTAATTTTATAGTCCCTGCAGTTTGGGTTTTGAAAAAAATAGTGGCTGATAACCAAAAATGAGGATTTGGGCACATACGATTGTAAGAAATGAAGAGCGCTACATCTGGTACGCCGTAATGAGCATTATTGACTATGTTGATAAAGTTCTCATTTGGGATACAGGTAGTGAGGATTCAACTTTAAAGATAATAGAAGAAATTAAAAAGGCAAGACCTGGCAAGGTCTCATTTAAAGAGGTTGGCAAGGTAAACCCAGAAGAATTTACAAAAGTGAGACAAAAGATGCTTGATGAGTCAAGGTGTGATTGGTTTGTTCTCATTGATGGAGACGAGGTGTGGTGGGAGGAGTCAATAAAAAAGCTTACTGGGACCATTCAGAGGGAAAGAGACACCCTTGAGACTATTGTTACGCCCACCTACAACATAGTTGGGGACATTTATCATTATCAGGAAAAGGCAGCTGGAGGATATGAAATAGACGGAAGGCGAGGTCATATTACAATCCGGGCAATGAATAGGGGAATTAGCGGGCTTCATTTGGAAAAACCTCACGGAACTCAGGGATTTTTTGACGGAAGTGGAATTCTTATACAGGAACGGCCGGGGAAGTTTAGAAAGTTTTTGAATGCCCCCCACCTTCACTTTACTCACATGGTTCGTTCATCAACGAAAAAGTTAGACTTAAGAGTTCCCAAGAGGGATATAAAATTAAAGTACGAGATAGGGATTCCTTTTCCACGAGATTTTTATTATCCAGAAGTATTTTTTAGGCCAAGACCTGATATTGTGCCAATACCATGGCAAAAGATGAGCCCCCCTTTTTGGGCAAGAGCACTAGCAGAGACACCTTTAAGAAAAATTAAAAGGAGAGTAATTCCTGCCAAATCCGGATATTAAAAATGAACAATTGTATACTTTGTGGGTCTAAATATTACGAAAAACTCTATAAAGTTAAGGACCGCCAGTTAGTCAAGTGTAAAAAATGTAGTCTTGTGGTTACTGAGGGAGATTTTTCTTTTCAGTACCGCAAATACCATGGTGATGAGGCTTACAAAGTCTTCGGAGGACTTTTTAAGAACATATACCAAAAAAGGGTAAATATGATATTAGGTCTTAAAAAGAAACCAGGGAAAGTTCTTGATATCGGTGCTTCAACTGGAACAATGCTTCAAATATTTAAAGATAATGGATGGGAAGTTTGGGGAGTGGAACCCTCAAAAAGTGCGGAACTTGCTAAAGCAAAGGGAATAAAGATTTTTCAAACTACTTTCGAAAAGGCAAATTTGCCGAAGAATTATTTTGATGTTGTGATTTTGAACCATACACTAGAGCACATGGACAATCCAGTTTCAATCTTGAAGAAAGTAAAAAGGTTGCTTAAAAAAGGAGCAATTGTCTTTATAGACGTTCCAAATTTTGGGAGCCTCTCAGCAAGAATATTGGGCAAAAGATGGCCTTTTATATTACCCAAAGAGCATATTTTCCATTTCACCCCACAAACCCTAAGAAAGGTTTTGCAAAAATCAGGCTTTAAAATTAAATATTGGAAAACACAATCAGGTCTTTTTGAGTGTGCAAAACCCTTTAGTGAGGTTCTACTTTCTCTCTCAACTTTCAAAAAGCGTTTTTTCACAAATGTTTTAGGTTTTCCAGGGGCTTTTCTTGCGACCATTATGAATAGAGGATCTAGTCTCTCAATGATTGGGGAAAAATAATGATGAAAAAAAGCAATTTGGTTTTAATTAGTTCCTTGGCAGTCCACCTTTTTCTTCTTGTAAACATCCGCTTTACTGCCTGGCCGGAAATGTTCTCTTTCCCGTATTTTTTGTCCAAAGGTTTTAATTTATATAAGGATATGGTTCATCCTTACCCTCCCTTACTAGTTTTCACCTTGGGAGCCTTTTTTAAATTGTTTGGTTTTAAGATTTGGGTCCTTAAAATTATTACTTGGACGCAAATTTTGTTAGGAGACTTAATTTTGTTTGCTATTTTAAGAAAGCTTTTTAAAAAGTACCAGACTGCTATCTTGTTTCTTTTAGCCTATATTTTCCTACAGTCCTTTTTGGATGGAAACATGCTTTGGTTTGACAACGCTTTAACCCTTCCTGTCCTGGGGGGTTTTTACTTTGTGACCAAATGGATAGATAAAAAACGGCCTGTCGATCTTGTTTGGATTGGTTTTTTCTTAACGATTGCTGCTTTAATCAAACAAACCAGTCTAATTTATCTTTTTACCTTCACTGCTCTTTATTTTGTCATGACAAGAAAGATAGATTTAAGAAGTATTAAAAAGCTATTCATCTTTCCGATATTAGCATTTGTAGTATTTGTAATTTGGTTAGCCGAGACAAATTCACTCATAGGATTTTGGAACTGGAGCATCTATTATCCTCTTGCTTTCTGGACAAAGTTCCCTTCCTATGTGAATTACGCTTTAGGGCGTCGGGATATTGTAAATATTTTAATTTTATCCTCTTTGCTTATTCCAATAATTTTTCTTATTCAGCGTTTACGAAAAAATAAATATTTTTTGCCAACTCTCTTTTTCCTAATAGCTTCAGCAATGGCGACCTATCCTCGATTCTCTTTTTACCACTTACAGCCTGCGTTCCCCTTTTTCGTTTTACTATTAGGGATTATTTATAAACAACTACCCAAGAACTTTTCGAAAAAATACATCCTTTTTGTCTTTATGGTTTTATTATTTGTAATACGACCTCTGGCTATCATATCTTGGGGGAAGGAAACGCGTTTTTTCTCTAAGAAAGATAAAGAAATAGTTGAGTTAATAAAAAGAGAAGTAAGCCAAGATGAAAAGGTTTTTCTTTTAGGACTTAATTCATCTTATTATGTTTTTGCCGACCGCATTCCTCCAAAGCCGTGGATTGACAATTTTGGCTGGAGTTACGAAACCCCAGGAATTCAAGAAAAAGTAATTGAGGAGTTTGAGAAAGACTTGCCTGAAAAGATTTTTGTTCGTACTCCGGCAAAAGGAAATTGGTTTGACTTAGGTGTCTATCTGCCTTCCAAGATTGTTGAGTGGATTGAGGCAAACTATAATTTGAAGGAGGTAACTCAGCAAAATTTTGAAATATGGCAAAGAAACTAAAAATTGCTTTTTTGAATATTTATCAGTTTGAAAGGGGAGCAGAGACATTTGTGTCAGAGCTCACTAGACGACTAGTAAAGCGGCATAGGGTCAAAGTTTTTGCAGGAGACGAAACACCCTCCAAAAGATGGCCGTTATTATGGCGTGCCTTTTTAGACCCTCAAGGCCTGCAAATTTTTTGGTTTACCCTCAAGAAACTACCGGCAATCTGGAGAGAGAAATTTGATGTCGTTATCCCTATTAATGGTAGTTGGCAACCGGCTTTGGTGAGAATAATTACCTGGATCTATGGGGGAAAAATGATTATTTCTGGGCAGTCTGGAATTGGTTGGGATGACAGGAATAATTTATGGTGTTTTCCTAACGCATTTGTTGCTCTTTCATCCAAAGCAGCAAGTTGGGCGAAAAGAGTAAATCCATTTATCAAGATTAAATATATTCCAAACGGTGTTGATATAAAAAAATTCACACCAAATGGTCCCAGGTTTAAAACAAAATTAAAAAAACCAATCGTTCTTTGTGTTGGCGCGTTGACGCAAACAAAAAGGATAGATTTAGCTATTAAGGCGACTTCAAAACTCAAAGACGCAAGTCTTTTGGTCGTGGGCGATGGAGAATTGCGTCAAGAGATTCAAAAATTGGGAGAGAAACTGCTTGCAGATCGATTCCAATTAACTCATGTGCCTTTTGAAGAAATGCCTAAGGTTTATCGAGCTGCCGATGTATTTACTTTGGTTTCTGAACCTTATTACTCATTTGAAATTGTTCTGGTTGAGGCGATGGCTTCAGATTTACCAGTCGTGGCAAATGATGACCCGATTCGGCGAGAAATTGTCGGAGAGGCCGGGATTTTGGTAGACCCCATGAATATTAATTCTTACACAAAAGCATTGCAAAAGACTCTTGAGAGAGAATGGGAAGATAAACCGAAAAAGCAAGTTGAAAAGTTCGATTGGGATAAAATTACGGAACTATACGAAGGACTTTTCGAAAGTATTGTATAAAAATATGGTGAAAAAGGGGTATGTTGTTCGGCTATTTAAAAAAATAAAAACCAATAAAGAGCTTCTTTTTGTACTAGTAATAATTATTGTTGGGATTATTTTGCGCTTCATTTATTTTCGTGAATCTGTATATTTTGGTTACGATGAGGCACGAGATGCATTCAGATCACAGGAAATTTACATCCAGAAGGATTTAAAACTTTTAGGCCCTATTGCAAACTTTCCAGGACTTCACCATGGTCCTTTATTCTGGTATCTTACTGGACCACTTTATTTAATCGGAGGAGGGAATATTTTCTTTGTTTCTGCTGTTTTTCGCATAATTAATGCTTTAGGTGCAATTTTAGTTTATCTAATTGGCAAAAAGTTTTTTAACAAGCGAACTGGTTTTATAAGTGCTTTGGTATATGCGTTTTCTTTCGAACAAAGCCAATATGCAATGTATGTTGGAAATCCTTCTCTCGCAATTTTTGCTTGGCTTGGTCTTTTTTACGGAGCAGCTCTTATTTATAAAGATAATAACTACAAGGGTCTAGTTTTAATGTTTGCGTCGGTTGCAGCTGCTGCTCAGTTCGAGATTATTCTCTCTTACATGTTTGTTGTACTTTTAGTGCTTTTGTTTTTATTAAGAGATAAAATTTTGAAGCTAGAAAAGAAAGTGTGGATTGTTTCCTTTTTAACAATGGCCTTAATTTTGTCGACCTTTGTCGTTGCCGAATTAAAATTCAAATTTCAATCGACTAAGGCTCTCCTCAACCTTTTTAGAAATGGCTACAATGTAATGCAAGTAGGGGATACAAGATTATCCCTCTATTTAAAGATGTTTTTGAAATTATTCCATGATAATGTAATTGCTCTTTCCTTCCCCAAATATCTAGCAACCGTCGCATTGGCAGAGATTTTGCTACTGTTCTACTTTGTCAAAAAGATACCGTCTCTAGTTTTTATTTTAGTGTGGATTTTTAGTGCTGCGGCAATTCTTCCGATTGGGGGCTATAATGCTTATTACGTAAATGTTGGTATTGGGGTGGGGATTATAATTGGCCTCGGTTTTCTTTTGGACAGGCTGATTAAGAAAAACAAGACGTTAGGCCTGTTAATTTTATCAGTAGTTTTATTTAGTAATCTTTTTTTAATTCTAAAACACAACCAGGATAGCCTGATTGTTGAGATTAAGGCCCAGCCACACATGAAGTTAGTTGACGAGCTAGAAGTTATTGATGAGATGTATTCCAATGCCCAAGGAGAAGGGTTTACTGTTCGTGCAACAACTATGCCTTATGGTGTTCAGACTGTTTGGGCGTATCTTTTCAATAAATATGGAGAAGAAAGATGGGGATATTTGCCTTATTGGGAGAGAGAGCTTATTGAGGGTTATCCTGGAAAATTACCAAGACCGAAAAAAGGAACCACTTGTGTTAGATATTTAATAAAAGAACCAACAAGAGGTATTCCCGAAGGCTTAATAAACAAGGATGAGGAAGAAGAAAATTTGTTTTCTAAGGTGAAAGAGGAAAAAATAATTGGTCATTTTACCTTGCAGGTAAGAAAAGCACATGGAGAGT
>SDBS01000646.1_pt1 | contig 34679 bp, 37 predicted proteins | sample 2277091 | NCBI WGS metagenome assembly SDBS01 (sample SAMN10404972, study PRJNA504765) | marine sediment metagenome | isolation source: marine sediment core GS10_PC15, 163 cmbsf | place: Arctic Ocean: Southern Knipovich Ridge | collected 2010 | reverse complement strand
CCCTCCGCAACGGTCCCCTTCTCTATCGCTAAAATGTATCCTACCGGGCGACCACCAAACGGGTCGTCTTGACCGTGGAAGCGGCTTGGAGTTTCAGGATGTAAACACCATCGGCCAGGGTCGCGGTGTTGAAACCCAATACGTGGCGTCCAGCCGCGAGGGTTCCGGAGTGGACCGTCATCACCCGACGGCCGGCGGTGTCGTAGATGGCGATCTCCACGACTCCGGCATCGCCGGCGGAGAGTTCGAGGCTCACCGCGGCGAGATCCTCGGCCGGGTTCGGGTAGGTACCCAGAAGACGGGTGTGTACCAGGTCGCGGCCGTACAACTCACACTCAGCCGGTCCGTAGATATCCGTCGTACCGTCGAGGTTGATCACCTCGAGAAGATAGGCGACGCGGCCGGTATCGGCGCCGGTATCGAGGTAGCGCCAAGGCCCGTCTCCGATAAAGGTATTCTCATTCAGCTTGATTCGACCCTCGACCTCGCTTCTGAGGCGGTAGAGGTTGTAACCAGCGGCCTCGTCGGACCTCTCCACGGACCAACTGATAAGGGCGCCGCCGTCCAGCGGATCGGCGCGGAAGCTGACTATCTCGACCGGAACATCCTCATCCGGGATTAACGTGGGGTCCCCGATTAGGGTCATCCCATAGAACCAGCCACGGGCCTCCTGTTGCGTCCAGCCGGGGTACTCGCCCTCGGCCACCAGGCTCATCCAATAGGTAAAGGCCTCGCCCCAGGTCATGCCGTCCCGCACGGCGCCGTAAAACTCCTGGAACTCCAGCATCGAGCCGGTCTTCGTCGAGCCGATGGAGATGAGGCCGATGCCGCCCAAATCCAGGGCGTAGATGCCGCCCATATTGTTCGAGGTGGTGTACCGAGCGTTGGAGCAGGCGAAGAGGTTGTGCACAGCCCATTGGTGGTCGGTAGAGTTAACGTAGGCGTTTGACACGTTGCCGCCGGTGTGGAAGGCGTGAACCGCGGGCGAGGAGTGGCAGGCCATCAAGATGTGCTCGTAAGTGTTGTCGTTCAGACGGTCCATGTACCCCTGAGCGGTGACGTCAGGCCACGAGTGAATCTCGTTGTCCGAGTAAACATAGCCCACGTAGGCGCCCCAGGCGGGACCCCAGTTGGCCCAGTCGTGGTCGACGTAGGTCAGCGAGTTCTTGTCCAGGGGCCAGTCCTCGGTACGGTAGTCGTGGACCCGCTCCGTCCAGGCGTTCACCAGATCGTCCTCGTCGCCGCACAGGTAGAGGTTGTACGCGGGAACGCGACCGAAATAGATATCGGGCTCAATGTCTCCGGTACCGTCGGTGTGGATGTCGAAGCTGCCGTTGTGGTCCGAATCCTCCCAGTAACCGTCGAGGTCCATCAGAAAGAGATCGCAGGGGAAGTTCTCGTAACCGATGTCGGACCAGAAAATACCCTCGAACCAGGCCGAGTCGAACTGGCCGATGAGAATCGCGCCGTCCATCCCCAGGGCCCACTGGGCCTGGAGCTCGCTCCGCAGGTCTTCCGGTGAGATGATCCCCGACGTCACAACGGTAACAGCGTAGCCTTCCTCCTCCAGGTCGTCCACCCAGGTGTTCAACCCGGCGGTGATGAGGGGGCTCAGGTCCTCGTTGACGAGGATGTACAGATCGTCGCCCGGAGCGGGCGGGCTCTGATGGATGGTGACGAAATTGGGCTCCCCGTAGGGGGGGCGTCCGGCCGTGTATTCCTCGAAGGTCTCCAGGGGAGGGGCCCCCTCGTACAGGCGGGTGATCGGGATACCGTCTGGATTTGCCAGGACGGGCAAGATCAGCAATAGAATCAGCGATATGGTCCTCTTCATCTCGAACCCCCGTGTCGGCTACCTTGATCCGAATCATGAAGTCATTCACGTCAATCCGGAACCACTATAGTATAAAAAAAACTCTTTGACCACCTCGGACCAGCACTACTGAAGGTAGCCCAGGGATCGCAGGTTCTCCAGGGCGGGGTCGAGCTCCTCCAGTGAAACCGCCTCGAGGCTGTAATCGCCGTATGTCGTTACCCGGGGCCAGTCGGGGGGAGACGTGGCTGCGCCGGGAAGGTCCTCGGCCAGGGGGAGGCCGCACAACCGGAAGAGAAGAGCCGCGGCTTCGTAGAGGGTCAGAGAGCTCGATTCGGCCCCCGGAACCGGGGAGGAATCACCTGAAACCCAAACCTCGCCCTCGCCGCCCGACTTCGGCTTGACAACGATGAAGATGGACGGTTCAACCGGCACAGATCCGGGGGGGGCGAGACTCCGCCAGTTCTCCATCAGCCCAGCGAAGGCCCGGTCAACGGCTTCGAGGGGGGGAGCCTCGGCGCCCAGACGTCTCGCTCGGTCGCGACCGTTGAAGAGTTGGAGCGTCAGGCGCGGCACCCCGGCTGAGTGGGGTGGTCCATTAACCTGGGAGTATACCGAACCGGGGGGTGGTTCCTCTCCGCGGGCCACCGCCTGCTGCGCCACATCGGTAAAGATAAAGAGGCCGTCGCGACCCACAGCCGGATAAGTGGCCCACCAGTTGAAAACGGCTACCCGATTGTCTGGACTATGTGTGCGCGTAATAAGATCCCAGACTGGTGGTTCGCGCCAGTCTCGACTGGTGACCGGCACCCGTTCGGCTAAACCTAAAACGGTCCAAACGGCTTCGAGGTAACCGGTCAGACCGAGTTCTCCGCCGCGCAGTTGCAGAGGTGAACGGATACCGGTGAGCCGTAGGGAGGCCAGTTCACGAACGCCGTGACGGCTGGGCGGCTGACCCGTCGCCAGGATGGCCCAGACCTCGGCCGGGGACGAAGCCGGGGGGAAGCTGATGGCGTGAACGTTCGAACGTTCCCGTTGAGCGTATAGATTGGGGGTTGAAACGGGATCAAGCTCGGCGGGTTCGAGATAGTCCAGCGCCACCGCCACGACGGGCGGAGTATCGGCAAGCCTAAGCTCCGGTGGTGTCTCTTCGGTGCCCAGGTTGACCAGGAGGGCCAGGAGCGCCAGAAAAGCGACAGAACCACCCATGAGGAGGAGAGAGCGCAAACGGCGTTTGGCCTTCCAACTCCCACCCAGGTAAAGGCCCGTAACCAGTGCGACTAAGCGCAGCGCAAGGAAACCGATCCCAACCCCGGCCGCAAGAAAGAGGACACTTAACCATTCAGCTGCCGGCGAGGGTACGAAAACCCAACCCACGAGCCACAGTACAACCAGAAGACCGCCGAACACCAAGCCGCTGACTCCCGCCAGGATCCAGCGGTAGCGCACAGCATACCCTTCGGGAAGGGCGCGCCGTCCGAGCAACTGGTTAAAAAAACCCACCAGGATAACGGGCACTGCCGAGAGGGGAAGGGCGGCGAAAAAAACGTACAGAGCCAGGAGTAAGCCATCCCCAAAGTTGGATAGATAGGCCGAGTTGGCCTCGATAAGGGCCAAGGCCAACCAGGCGCTCCAAAGGCCGCCCATAACCAGCCACGCCCGCCAGGCGGCTCCCCAGAGCTGAGCGGGGCCGGGGCGCCTTCCGCCACCCGCCACGAATCGTTCCACGGGGTTACGCAGGTAACCACGTTCCTTGAGCTTCAACCGGATCTCTTCGAGCCTGTCGTTCATTGAATTTCCTAAGTATCGCGTCCGATGGTAGCCCCGAGCACCATATCTGTCAAGGCGCCGCCTTGCCCTACGACTGCCGATGTTATACCATATCTCTTGACCATGGGTGCCATGCAAACCACGATCTGGAAAAGACCCAAGCTGAGCCGCTACCGGCTGGTGATCCAGGTGATCTCCCTGGCGGTCTTCATCGGCCTGCTGATCCAGTTCGCCTTCTTCATCTCTTCCCTGACCGATGGTGAGCCCGAAGGGATTGAAAGACCGGCGAGCGTAGAGACGCTGGTTCCACACCTGGGCTACACCGAGTTGGTCTACGCCGTCCGCACCGGCCAAACAGCCGGCGTTCATCCGGCGGCCTTCGGTTTTCTCCTTCTCTTTCTCGTTCTTTCCATCCTGGTCAAGAAAAGTTTCTGCAGCCACATCTGCCCTCTGGGGATTTTGAGCGAGGGCTTGTGGTGGGTCGGGAAGAAGATTACACGGGGTCGTGAGCTGCGCCTGCCGGCTTTTATAGACCTGCCACTGAGACTCGGCAAGTACATCCTCCTCGGCTACTTTCTCATCAAGGTGGCAAGCCTAACCTCAGAAACCCTCCAGCAGCTCGCCTACTCACCGGCGGTCAAGCTTTCCGACCTGCGGATCCTCCACTTCTTCGAAAGAAACCAGGGATGGCTGTGGTTCGTATTAGCCGGCCTGGTTCTCCTCTCCCTTTTTATACCCCGGTTTATCTGCAGGCACCTCTGTCCCTATGGCGCTCTCCTGGGGCTCATCTCCACCGCCTCGCCCGTCACCATCTACCGTGATGAATTTCGATGCGTCGTCGGCTGCCAGGATTGCGATGGGGTATGTCCGGCCTGGGTCAACCTGCGGAAATCTGGAGCAATTCTGAGCGACGAATGCCACCTGTGCCTGCGCTGCCTCGATGTCTGCCCCACGCCGGGCGCCCTGACGCTCAGGTTACTCGGCAAGAAACAGATTCCGGGCTGGGTGGTTCCCATCGCCGTGGTGTGCATCGTCGGTCTGGGTCTGGGAATCCTCTCACTCAGCGGCGGGTTAGCAAATGGGATTGAGAGGGAGGAGTACCTGGCGAGAATGGACCAAATCGGGGAACCACTCTACGCCTTCCGCCCCGGCGCTCCCCTCGTTCCAGCCAGCGCCACCCCCTACGACGAGGAACTCTTTGAACCCCTGAGGACGTATGTAAGTAAACCACGCAAGGTGCTTGAACTCCTTCCGATGCTGGATTTCGAAATAGGCGCGGCGGCCAGCGGGTTAACGGGGGGTCTTGAGGAGCACCTGGTCGAGCAAGAGGAACAATCCCGCAGGACGGAACCCATCGTGGATACCGCCCTCCGCGAGGATGAAGCCCTGGAGGAACCGGTGGTGGAGGATGAGACTGTACCATCGGTAGAGGAACCTGAAGGTGGTTTGGCTGAGGAGGAACCTCCCCCGGAGGAAGCTGAATAAGAAATTACGCAATACGCAGGCAAGAAGCTTGCCTGGAATCTGTTTAACACAGAGACAGCCCTTCAACCAGCGTGATCTAAGGGGGCGTTGTGATGAAAACCCCGCTACTTGTAAGCCTCGCTTTTCTAATCGTCCTTTCACTATTTATAGGGTGCAGCGAGGATGAGGACGATCCCTACGCCAAATACTATGCCGATGACCCGAACTCGCTAACGGCGGCTGGTGAGAATAGAGATAGAGCCCTCCAGGAGTACGAGGAATTCGTCGAGGAGGCCTTCGAAGGGATCTACGATGACTTCGCCGCCGCTCCAACCGGGGCTGTCGGCGGCTATGCAGAAGGCGCAGATGAGGCGGGCTTTGAACGTTCCGAGATGCCCGAGGCTGATCGTACCCTCGCCGGAATGCCGGAGGAGGAGTTCGGCCCGGCCGGGGACGAGATTGAGGCCGACGTCACCACCGAAACCGAGACCCTCGACCTGGAACGAAAGCTGATCTTTGAGACCTCCATGACCCTCGTGGTCGAGGACCTGGACGAGGGCCGCGAGAATGTGGAGGAGATCATCAAGGCCAACCACAAGGAGGGCTCCACTCCGGTCTTCATCACCCAGCAGAGGGTGGACCGCGAAATCGGTCGGGTGGGCCGGATCCACTACACCATCCGCTGCCACGCCGACGTGCGCGAGCGAGTCGTCAAGGCCTTGCGCGAGGTGGGCGAGGTATGGGCCGAGGACTCCACCGTGGAAGACGTAACCCGGCGCTACTACGACCTCGAAAAGCAACGGGACCTTCTGGATGCCGACTACGCCATCGCCAAGGCCGAATTCGAGGAGGCCGAGGCCCGTCGCGCTCGAGCCTCGGAACTTGAAGAGCTCAGGGCTGAGATGGAACGCATTGCCGAGAGACTCGGAGAGACCATGGGTGAGCTCAAGGGCTTTGATGACCTGATCACCCTCCCCACCATCTACCTCACCCTCGAGGAGGAGGATCCGGCCACCAGCTACTCGGGCTGGCGCGTCGTCGAGGAAGGCTTCACCGTGGCCTACAAGGCCATCGTCAACATCTTGAAATTCGTGATCATCATCGTCGGCGTCGGCCTGCTGGTAACACTTTTATTCCTGCCGACTTTCTTCGTAATCCGCTGGGTCGTTCGTTCGGTGCAACGGGCTAAGGCCAAGGAGTAGCCGATGGGCCGGCTGACCATCGTACTGCTGGTCCTTCTCGCGGCAGCCGCGTATCCCCAGGAAACCGAAGAGGTCTACCAAACCTTCTCCTGCCGCCTGGTTATCAAGGTGGACGACTTCGAAGCGGCCAGCGAGAAGGCGAAGACCATACTCCCCACCGGCCGCGGCACCCTCTTGAACATCTTTTCCAGCCGGACCGAGGACGATCTCGATGAAATCTTTTTGGAGTACGCCGTGCAGGCCGGTTTCACCGAGGAGCTAATCGGTACCCTCACCTCACTGGGTGAGGTTATCGTCGAGGATTCGAGCCTGACCGACGTGACCAAACGGATCGAGGAACTGCGTGAAGATGTGGGTAAACTCACCGAGCGGGTGGCTGAACTGGAAGAGCGCGCTGACAGCCCGGGAATGTCAATCGAGATGAGAATAGCTGTCCAGCGTGATCTTTCAAGGGAGAAAAGCGAGCTTGAGCGCGCGAGCAACACCCTGGCGAGGCTCCTCAACGACACGGCGATCTACCCCGTCGAGGTCACCCTGGTCGAGGGCTACATTACGGACCTGACCGCCATCGAGCACGTTCTGTTCACCATCGTTCTGCCCGGCATCGCCCTTCTGGTTGCGGCCTTCTTTTTAGGGAGGCTGGTTGGCAGGCGCAGGGGAGGTAAGGATGCGTAAGTCCCTTTCGTTGGTCATACTCCTTCTTCCCGGCCTCTGCCTGGCAACGGCGCCGGGTGAGGAGATAGACTGGGCCGCCATCGAGTACGCCCATTCCCCCGAGCCCACCGGGGATGAGGTAACGCTGACCCTCCCCAAGCCCGGAGACCAGATCGGCTACGAGACGGTCACCCGTCCACGGATGATCGAGGTGGAGGTCGGCCTCATCGTGCTGGTCGAGGATTTCTCCGGAGCGCTCCAGCGGGCCAAAAACTCCTTCGGCGGGGGGGACGGCTTCATCGCCCAGCTTTCCTACATCCGTCCATACGGAGAGCCATCGGCGGGACGAATCATGTTCCAGGTGCGCACCGATGTGCGCGACGACCTTGTGGAAAAGCTCACCGCTCTGGGTGAGGTGATACGTGAGGAGCGTACAAGCACGGACGTAAGCGAGGTTTTTTACACTCAAAAGCAGGAGTTAGAGGACCTACAAGCGCGGATGATCGCACTTCGGCGGGAGCTCGCCGAAGAAACCTCTTCGGGGCGTATCCGAAGCATCAAGCGGGACCTGGCCGAGCTGGAGCGAAAGGCGGCGGAACTTCTGATCGCCAACCCCCAGCTCGACGGCAACGTGGGCCTGACCTCGGTCTTTCTGACACTCACCGAGGATGAGGGATTCATCCCCGAGCCGGGCACCGACCTGATCGACCGCGGCGTCTCCGAGGGTTACATCGCGTTGATGCACGTCGTCCGAGTGCTGATCATCATTCTCTTCGTCGGTGTTCCCGTCGGACTGCTGGGCCTGATGATCTACCTTCCGGTCCGGCGAGCGGTGAAAAAGGTCCGTGCCGGGAAGGTTAAAACGGACTCGGAGTAGATAGACCCAAAGGTGCGCTACCTGGAATAGGTTCGCACCTTTTGGAGAATAGAACGGCGTTTATGAAAATCTTTCCGCTACTGGCGCTACCGCTGCTCATCCTCGTCGGGTGCGCCGACGAAGGCGATGACACCCTAAATGAGCCGGAAGCCGACGACGTTGCGCCTCTCGACCCTGTGGTCGAGAGGGAGATTGAAGCCGCAGTGGATGGGTTCTTCGGCGAAGTGATGCTCCTTCACAAAAACGAGGCCAGGGCCTATCTGGATCTGGAAGCGATCGGAACCGAGGAGTGGGAGGATTACTGGAACCGGCTGGAGAGCTATGAGCTGGAGATAGTTGCAGTGACCCTCCTTAAAGTCGAGCCGCCAACCGACGAGGACCCGCCCACTGCTTATATCGGTGTGGACGCCGATCTGCTGGAGAGCGGCGAGGCGGTGTCCGTGGAGGCCTACCGATTGCCGCTCCTCTTGACGTCCGACGGCTGGCTTCTGACTGACCTCCCCTTCGCCGAGTAACCTCGACACAATTTATAAAAGGCGGACTCATGGTCCGCCTTTCTCCTATCTCGAAACTGATTTTACGCATATCTCCAGCGCTTCAGCGTCGGAAAGACCTGTTCCATCGTTGTTCTGGCTTTTTCCTGAGACATATGCCCTTCCTTCACGATGAAATCAATCACGAAGTCGCGCATGTCCTCCATGGTGGCCTCGGGTTGGGTAAAATCGCCGTTCTGGTAACAGATGTGGCAGTAATCCTCGCTTCGGCTGCCGTCGGCCTCGGTCCCGAAGTGCTTCTCCTCGGTCAACGGCGCGGCGCAGCTCTGGCAGAGCGGTCCCTGCATATTGTCCATCATTCCTCCTTCGCGGTATTACTCCCTTTTTAGTCCCATTACCGCCAGGGCCTCGGCGATGACACCCTCTGCAATGCCCCGGGCCCTGTTCGCGCCCTCGGTCAGCACGTCGTGAACGTAGTCGGGGCCACGTCGGAGATCGTCGGCCTCGTTCCGGATCGGTCCCAGAACCTTCTCCATGTTCTCCGCCAGTCTCTTCTTACAGTCGAGGCAACCGATGCCCGCGGTCGTGCAGCCCTCGTGGACCCAAGCGAGATCCTCGGGTGGCGAGAAATGCACGTGGTAGCTGGTGAAGATGTTGCAGTCGGTGGGGACGCCGGGATCACTCTTGCGCTTACGACGCTCGTCGGTCTTGGCCGGCGCCAGTTTTTTCCAGATGCTCTCCGGCTCCTCCAACAGCCCGATCGTGTTTCCCAGACTCTTTGACATTTTATTTTCGCCGTCCAGGCCCATGATCCGTTTGGCCGGGGTCAGCGACACCCGGCATTCGGGGAACACCTCACCGAAACGGGCGTTGAATTTTCTCGCGATCTCGCGCGCCAGCTCGATGTGCTGCACCTGGTCCTCACCCACCGGCACCACGCTGGCCTTGTAGAGAAGGATGTCCGCCGCCTGCAGAACCGGGTAGGTGAAGAGCCCCACATTGACGTTTTCGGCGTGCTGCCGGGATTTTAGCTTGAACTGGGTCATCCGCGAGAGGTCGCCGAAGGGGGTCACCGTGTTGAAGATCCACGCCAGCTCGGCGTGCTGGGACACCTCGCTCTGGACGAAGATGGTGCAGCGGTCGGGGTCGAGCCCGGCGGCGATGTTGGCCACCGCCGCGTCGAATACGCAAGCCGGCATCTCCTTGGGATCGTAGGGAATGGTCGAGGCGTGGTGGTCCACGATGCAGAAGAAACATTCGTAATCGTCCAGAAATTTTACCCAGTTCGAGATTGCGCCCAGGTAGTTACCGATGTGCAGCTCGCCGGTGGGCTGGATGCCGGAGAAGGTTCGCACCTTGCCCTCGGAGTTCTTGAAGGCGAGGTAACCGTTCTCGTCTTTGTACATGCTCATGTCGCTATCCTAGCGGTATCCGCGCCGGACCGCAAGACCCGCACGGTCGTTTTTCATAAGAAAACGTAACAGGGGTTACTACTGCTGGGAGGAACGCCAGCAGAACGCAACGGCGAGAAAGGAGTATGACAGGTAGCGGTAACGCATCACGGGGATTATACAAAAAACGTTACTTTGTAAAAAGGACCTTCTACTTTGTTGACTTTATTTATAAGTAAACCAGCTAAGAAAGAAGGCGGTTAAAAACCGCCTAAGTAAGTACACTTTTTCTGCGTTAATCGTGCTTAATCAATGCTGTAACAGAAAGATCATGGCTACCTGGTTCACCGTACAACTTTGAAACAGAGCCGTCGTACTCTGTGATAAACTCCAGAATTTTACCCAATTCTTGATACCAATTTTCTGAAGCTTCATTTTTCAATCGAAATGTAATAAATGAACCTCCTTGTTCTTTTTTAAAAGTTTTAACCTCAAATCGTTCCCAAGAGGTGCCTTCCAAAGCAGCCTCTAACTTGGTAAGAAGTTCACCCACTTCCATCTTCTTCCTCCCTTCTTGTTACTGACACTTAATGTTTCTTTTCATATTCATCAATTATATCCCTAAGCATATTGTATGAGCGTTCACACTTTGATATACCCATGTTAAGAATTGATAATAATTCATCAAGTATATTTATAGACTCCTTAGATGCTTTAGTTAACTTTCTGTTCAAATTTTGCAAATTAATTAAGCTGTTCTTAAATACCGTCATTCCATCAACTGCGCCCTCCACACTTGTTTTTAAATATTCAACTTTACTTAAATAATCTTTCGTAGCAATTAAATCTTCTTCGTTATTAATTGATATTATATTAAAAACTTTTTCTTGACTATCACCATAATTGTACCAAGCCTTTTGATAATTATCTAACTCTGTTTTTATAAGAATAGAATATTCATTTAATTCGAGAGCTACCTTGTTGGCTACTTCATTGGCTAACTTAATAAATCCAGGATTTCCTGGATTAATATTATCAATTTCCCTTTTACCATCAACCATAATACTACCTATATAATTTGTGCCATCTGTTATAGATGCGGATATATGTGTGATATCTTCAAGCGCTTGTATACCATCCGCAAAATAATCAAAATAACCTTTTTCATCTTCCTCTCCGATGGCATTAGTTATCCTTTCTTGATTTTCTTCTGTTTCAGAAGTAATAAGAAAATCAATTATTGGATTACTAAAAAAAATATCACCCGCTAATGCCTTTTGGCCGATTTCACCTAATTCTGTTTCAAACTTATCGATCTCGTTAAATTGAGTTGAATACTTGATAATACGGTAAGCCTGTAAATCAAAAGGCACATCATCTAAAGATTGAGCTATTAAAATCACGTTCTTTCTTAGTGTATGAGCAATTCCTAATTCATAGTATACATTTGGATTTCTCTCTGTAATTTCTGCAACAATTAAATTGGCGGTAAAAATCCCTGAAACGACATCACTCATTATATTTCTCTGATTTAATTCACTATCAGCTCTACATACAACATAACCTACTGCTTCTAATACCTCCTTAATTTTTAAGTAGATACTATCATATGCTGAATGAAAGGGTATCAATATAAATGTTTTCTTTGTATCCATTTACTCACCTCAGAAAAAGCATACTAAATAATATGTGTACTGTCAATAGACTATTGTAGCCAAATAATCATATCACTTCCAACGCACCAGAATCGTCTCGCGCTTAAAGAGTGCCACGGCGGCGCGCAGCAAAAGATACGATACCACCGCCAGGACGCCCGCCACGGCCAGCATCAACAGCGGCGTGAAGAGTACCACGCCCAGCACCTGGAGCGCAATCAGGCCGAAGAGCGGCAGGATGACCACCAGGGAGAGCGTCTGGGCGTTCTTAGCGGGCGAGAACACCCACCCGATACACCAACGCCGAGACGAGGAAGTAGACGAGGAAGCCAGTGGTGACAACGTACATCGCGGGTGAACCTCGGATAACTTGCCCTGGAACATCTTCAGGAAGGTGTAGGTGGTGAATCCAATATGATGCGCCGATTGTAACAACGCCCCGCCGGTACGTAAAGAGGAGACCCGCACGGGTCTCCTCTTCGTCAGACGTACGAGCTAAAAGTTAGAACATGGCCTTGATCCAGCCGAAGGACACCTCCTCGACCCCCTCCCCAGAGAGATCCAGCACCAACTTGGGTCGAAGCGTTTCATCCACCTGGTACTCGCTCGCGTAGAAGGTGACGCTCCGCTCACCGGTATCTTCGTCGAAGAGTTTGAAACCGTGGTTGGCCAGCGTGTTGTCCAACCAGCCCTGGACGATTTCCGTGACATCTACGGACCACCACTCCCCACTCACCGAGGGGTAGCCGGTCGAGTCCAGGGTGTCGGGGTGGATATCTGGCATGTTGAGCCAGTTTATTACGTCCTCATCCCAGAAGGCGTCGCTGGCGCCGAATTCGATTTCTCCGCCCGAGCCGAGCATAGCCTGGGTGTAGAGAAAAAGTGTGGCCTCATTCACATACCGGTCATGGTAGTACATCAGATCATCGAACTCGATGAAGCTGGTGAATGCCTGGTTCGGCGAGTCCGAGGTGTAAACCTTCAACAGGTAGGAAACGCCGTAGTTGTTGTTGGGAAACAGCTCCCAGCAGAAGGCGTCCTTGCCTTTGATGAGCCCCGGCTGGAGTTCGACAATCTCGGCCAGGGCGACCGCAGCGATCAAAATCAGCAACAGGGCGACTCGTCGCATGAGAGTATCCTTTAAAGCAGACTTAAAAGGGTCGTCATCATACTAAAGGATTGCGTACTAATTTACAACTTGTACCATGCAAATCGGGTGAGCCTACCTTCCTTGAATCAGTCGAGGACCTACGGTTTTTTACCGCCGCTTACCGTACTTCTTTTTTATCTCGTGGGGATCGTCCTCGACGCCCAGGACGCTCATGAAGGCCCGCTGGGGAATCTCAACGGTGCCCACCATCTTCATCCGTTTCTTGCCCTTCTTCTGTTTTTCCAGGAGCTTGCGCTTGCGGGTGATGTCGCCACCGTAGCACTTAGCGGTGACGTCCTTGCGGAGCGGCTTCACGTTCTCCCGGGCGATGATCCGTCCCCCGAGCTTGGCCTGGATCGCCACCTCGAATAGCTGTCTCGGGATGAGCTTCTGGAGCTTCAGGGTCAGGTTGCGCCCATACTGGTAGGCCTTATCCTTGTGGATAATGATGGAGAGAGCGTCCACTGGCTGTCCGTTGACCAGGATCTCCAGTTTCTCCAGCTCGTTGATCCGGGGTTCGAGGAAGTCGTAATCGAAGGAGGCGTAACCGCGGGTGACGCTCTTCAGGCGGTCGTAGAAATCCAAAACCACCTCGGCCAGCGGCAGCTCGAAAGTCAGGAGCACACGCTCCGGGTCCAGGTACTCGGTGGAGGAATACTTCCCCCGCTTCTCCTCGCAGAGCTTCATTATGTTGCCGATGTAGGGGGGAGGGGTGACGATGGTGGCCCTGATGTAAGGCTCGGCGATAGCCTCGGTCTTGGAGTAATCTGGCAGGCCGACCGGGGAGTGGAACTCCCGGGTCACCCCATCGGTGGTGGTCACTATGTAGATGACGTTGGGCGTGGTGGCGACCAAGTCCAGGTCGTACTCCCGCTCCAGGCGCTCCTGCACGATCTCCATGTGCAGCATCCCCAGAAAACCACAGCGGAAGCCGAACCCCAAAGCCTCTGAGGTTTCCGGCTCCCAGGTGAAGCTGGCGTCGTTGAGGGACAGTTTCAGGAGGGCGTTCTTCAGATCGTCGTAAGCATCGTTGTCCGAGGGGTAGAGACCACAGAAGACCACCGGTTTCGGCTCCCGGTAGCCCGGCAGCAGCTCGACCTTGTCGTACTGGCGGGAATGAATCAGCGTGTCGCCGATTTTCACCTGGGCGAGTTCCTTGACGGCGCCGGTGAAGTAGCCCACCTCGCCGGCGGAGAGCTCGGATAGCCGGCGCCTTTCGACAGCGAAGTAACCCAGTTGATTCACCTGATACCGACCGCCGTAGGCGTAGAATTCGATCTCGTCGCCCTTGCAGAGGACGCCGTCCACGATGCGCAGCGCCGTGACTATCCCCAGGTAGTCGTCGTAGAAGGCATCGTAGACCAAGGCCCTTAAGGGGGCGTCCGGATCGCCTGCGGGCGGGGGGACGATATCCACGATGCCCTGGAGGAGCTCGGGCACCCCCTCGCCGGTCTTGGCGCTTACGAAGAAGAAGGGGGCGTCGGAATCACCCAATAAAGCCAAAACCTCCTCGGCGGCGTGCTCGGGTCGGGCGGTGTCCAGGTCTATCTTGTTGATTACGGGGATGATGACCAGGTCGTGCTCGACAGCGAGGTGCATGTTGGCCACCGTCTGCGCCTCCACTCCCTGGGTGGCGTCCACGACCAGGAGCACACCCTCGCAGGCCGCCAGGGCCCGGCTCACCTCGTAGGTGAAGTCCACGTGTCCCGGCGTGTCGATGAGGTTCAGCTCGTAGGTCTCGCCGTTAACCGCGGTGAAGCTCATCCGGGCGTTCTGGGCCTTGATGGTGATGCCGCGCTCGCGCTCCAGCTCCATGGTGTCCAACATCTGCTCGCGCATCAGGCGCTTCTCCACGGTGCCGGTGAGCTCGAGCATCCGATCGGCCAGGGTGCTCTTACCGTGGTCGATATGCGCGATTATCGAAAAGTTACGTATGCTGTTGATTGGAGTGGTCATGTGAGCTGTGCAGATTCCCACCACATCAGGCGTTTCGGGAGAGTATTATACCACGCCGCCGCCCTGAGGGTGTGGGAGTAGCCAGCCTGCATGTTGGCTCAGTGTGGGGCGCTGGACCCCGGCTCTGCGAGGATGGGCTTACTCAATAAGGTAATCATCCCCACGCGTGGCACGAACGATACCCAGATACAAGGGGTTTATACCCCTTGTTTATCATCCCCACGCGCGGCGCGTAACTAAAAGTTCCAGTTGGTCGGCAGCGCTGGGCGCTGCACCCCGGCATCGCGACCCCACGCTATCACCATTCGAAAGGTTACCGCCGCGTACTCGCTCCCGTTGGTCGCTCCCGTTTCAGTTGTCCCTTTGTCACTATGGGAAAAGGGTCAGTGTGAGGGAAAAATGCAGGAGCCGACCTTCAGGTCGGCCAGCCATGCTATTTAAGCGTACAGTTGAAGTTAACCCACTTCCAACCGTTAACGCCCCTTCAGGTATGACGCCAATCCTCCCGCCTCCAAAATCGCCCTCACCTTCGGCGGGTAGGGCGGGAAGCGGAACTCCTCCCCCGCCACGCGCACGATGCCCGCCTCCCCGTCAACCTCGACCTCATCCCCCTCTCGATAGGCCTCAACCGCCTCGGGACATTCTATCACCAGAAGGCCCTGATTGATCGCGCTGCGGAAGAAGATGCGGGCGAAGCTCCTGGCAATGACCGCCCTTACACCCACAAAACGCAACCCCTTGCTCGGATGCTCCCGGGAGCTGCCGCAGCCAAAATACTCCCCGGCCAGGATAATGTCGCCCGGCTCAACCTCCCCGGCGAAGCTCCCGTCCAGGTCCTCGAATAGGTGCGGGGCGATCTCCTCGGGCGTCGAGCAGGTGTAGGTGTACTTGCCCGGGAACATCTGGTCGGTGTTTACGTCGTCCCCGTATTTCCAGACGCGGGTCATTATACTGCTCCCTAAAGGAAAAACGGGCACCCTTTAAACAATGGTCATTGGATTGGCTGGATGACGTCGAGGTGTTCTCTTCATATTAGCAACCGCCGGAATTACTTGCCTTATAGGCCGGTAAGGTGGATCGAGGGAATAACCCGCTTTACAATTGGGGCATATTGTGGGTCTTGCGACAGATGAGCCTCTCCTGCCTCTCATATACACGAAGAGTAAAGGATGTCCGCATCCGGGACAATTCCAGGCGACGTTGTTGCCGTCAGCATTAACGTTAACGTTAACGAAAACGTTTGTTGTTGGATTTCTCCATCGGAAGCGGCACTGTACACTATTTATCGCTGAAAAGGTCCAACCCATTTTCCCCTCCTTTAGAGGAGTATCTCCCGCGGGTCGGTGATAACGCCAGTGACAGCCGAGGCGGCCACGGTTGCGGGGCTGGCCAGGATGATCTCGGCCTCGGCGCACCCCATGCGTCCCTTGAAGTTGCGGTTGGCGGTGGAGAGGCAAACCTCGCCGGGCGCCAGCGCTCCTTCGTGGGCCCCCAGGCAGGGACCGCAGCCGGGGTTGAGGATCACGGCTCCGGCTCTGTGGAGGATTGACAACGTCCCGTCGGACAGGGCCTCGGCGTAGATCCGTTCACTGGCGGGCAGAACGAGGAGCCGTATCCCGTCGGCGACGTGCTTTCCCCCCAAAATCCGCGCCGCTACACGGAGGTCGGAGAGTCGTCCGTTGGTGCAGGTGCCGATCAATCCTTGGTGAAAAGGGCTTCCCGCAACTTCGGAGATCGGGTGGACGTTGTCTACCCGGTGGGGCAGCGCCACGACGGGCTCGATGGTAGAGAGGTCAACCTGATGTCGTGAATGGTACTCCGCCCCGTCATCGGCCCAGACGGTGCAACCCTCCTCCCAGTCAACGGAGTTACCGGCCAGCCAGCGCCGGGTAACCTCGTCCACGGGGAAGGCGGCGTTCTTGGCGCCCATCTCAGCCGTCATGTTGGCCATCGTCAGTCGGTCGTCCACGGTCAGGCCGGCGATTCCGGGACCGTCAAACTCGACCGACCGGTAATTCGCCCCGGCCGCGCCAATCCGCCCGACGAGGATCAGGATCAGGTCCTTGGCATAGACCCCAACGGGAAGCTCGTCTGATAAATCGAATCGGATGCTCTGGGGCACCTTGAACCAGGTCTCGTCCTGGATCCACAGCCCCGCCGTCTCGGTGCGATCAATGCCGCAGGCGAAAGCTCCCAGGGCGCCGTGGGTCGGGGTGTGGGAGTCGCTCCCCACGATGAGCCTACCCGGAGCCGCAATACCGACCTCGGGGAGAACCTGGTGACAGATGCCTCCACGGCCGATGTCGTAGAAGTTGGCTATGCCTTGCTCGGTGACGAAACGCCGAATCAAGGCGTGATTCGACGCCTCCTTCTCTCCCGGCGCCGGCACGGTGTGGTCGAGGACGACGACGATGCGTTCCGGGCGGTGAACCTTCGCCCCCTCCCCGGCAATAGCCTGGAAATTGCCGATGATGGCGGCGGTGTTGTCATGGGAAAGGACCACGTCGGGTGAGGCGGTCACAATCTCCCCGGCCCTCACCAGCCGATCCAGGCGATGAGAGAAGAACTTTTCGGCAAAGGTCTGGGCGCTCACGGTTAGTTCTCCGTGGGATCGCCGTCGAAGGAACCGTAATCGAAGGGGGGCTTCCCCCGCTTCTTACCGGGAACCTTAATCTCGCCAAACTTATCCTCATACCCCTTCACCGCCTGTACAAGCCTACGAGCGAGAGCTTTGGCGGCGATGGGAGGCAGGATCATCCGGCTGTGGACCTGCACCTTCGGCATCCCGGGCAGCACCCTGGCAAAGTCAATCACGAACTCCCCGGGCGTGACAGAGATGTGGACGGCGTTGGCGTATCTGCCGGTAGCCACCTCGGCGGGAAGATCTATCTGGATCTTCTTCGGCCTTTTTTCAGACCCTTCCTGCATCTTCGATCTCCTTTCTGTACGATTCTGCACCAGACTAGCAAAAACCACGGCGACAAGGCAAGACACCCACACGAAAAGGGGAGCCGCGCAGACTCCCCCGTGCAATTTTTCCGGTGAATGGAGTTCTCATACCCGTAAGCCGGCCCCGCCCGGACTGCGCAGTTCCGCGATCCGCTGGACCAAAAGCCTCGGCGGAGCCATCACGAATAGGCACCGCTCGTCGCCCATGGCCCGGCACGAGAGCTCCTCGGCCTTTAGCTCAAGATCGAAGGCCACCGAGCACCAGCCTGCCGAGTAACCTGCGTTCATGTAGCAAACCGGGTGATCGGTTTTTTCACCGTGGGCCAGGTAACTCTCGGCCTCGAAGGAGTAGTGGTGGTAGTAAACCAGGATGTAGTTATCGTCGGGGGAGGGCTTGGAGATGGGTAGGATCTCCACCCTGGCCATACCGGTGAAGGCAAAGTAGACGGGCCCCGCGGCCAAGCGGTCAATGGGGTCCGTCGCCCCGCTGTTCTCGCTGAATCGGAGACAATCCTGCCGCCCCATCTGGTAGGCCAGTTCGTAGAGGATGAACTGAGCCGCGCCGCCGAACTTGTCCTGAAAGCTACGCTGGAGAAAGTAGCTGAAGTCGGCGGCGAAGATGAGAGAGTACCGGTCAACTCCCTTGATGGTTATCGTGCTTCGCTCGGGGTCGAGCTTCAGAGTGGCGAAATACTCCTCCATCATCCGCTCGGCCTTCTCGAACATCGGCGCGTATTCGTCGGGCGTAATGACGTACTTCAGCTCCGTCACGGGTTGTTTATCCTTGAAATAATGGGGTGCGTTTAGTTCACCGGCCGAATATCCGGGATAATTCTTTCCGACTGGTTGACTCAATTCCTTGAACATCCCGGAAGATACCAAATTCCACGGTGATAGGCAACCATTAAATCATTCGACTATACGAGTACGCAAATAGGGGACGGTTTTCCCGCCCCCTGTCAAATCAAAACGATCGTCACAGCCGTTCCGCGATGGCCTCGGCCACCTCCAGGCTGCCGGCGGCTTTATCCCGTCCGACGATGTCGTATGTCTTGGGGGCTTTAGGATCGGCGTAGAGCTTGAGCACGGCGTTCCAGATTCGGTCGGCGGCCTCCTGTTCGCCCAGCCACTCGAGCATCAGCCGTCCGGCCAGGATCATAGCCGTGGGGTTGACCACGAACTTTCCGGCATACTTGGGCGCCGAACCGTGGTTCGGCTCGAAAACGCCGTAGGAATCACCGATGTTTCCGCTGGCGCCGAAGCCGAGCCCGCCCATGAGCTGGCACCCCTCGTCGGAGATGATGTCGCCGAACATGTTCGTCGTCACGATCACCTCGTAGAACTGGGGGTTCTTGATGAACCACATGGCCGTGGCGTCCACGTTCTCCTCGGAGGTTTCGATGCCGGGGTACTCTTTGGCTACCTCGCGGAAGACCTCCAGGAAAAGCCCGTCGGTCATGCGGATGACGTTGGCCTTGTGCACGGCGGTGACCAGCTTCCGGCCATACCGGTCGGCGTGGACGAAGGCGGCGCGGACGATCCGTTCGCAGCCCCGGCGACTGAACACCCGGCAGGAAATCGCCACGTCGTCCAACTCGGCGAAGCGCTCCAGGTTCGGCAGGATGCCGATCAATTCCTTCGGCATGGGCCGCGCCTCTACACCTGAGTACAGCCCCTCGGTGTTCTCGCGGAAGATGACCATGTCTATGTCATCGCGGTAGTTCAGGGGAACGCCGGGGATGGGCTTGACCGGTCGCATGTTGGCGTAGAGGTCCAGGCGTTGGCGGATCTGGAGGATGGCGCTCTTGAAGCCCTTCACGCCGGGCTTCGAGGTGATGGCGCCGAAGTAGCACGCGTCGGTCGTTTCAAGAACCTCCCAAGTCTCAGGCGGCACCGTGTTCCCCCGCGCCTCCCACATACACCAGCCCGCGTCGGCGTCCACCCACTCGATGTCCAGGCCAAGGGCGTCGAAGACGATCATGGCGGCCCGCATCACGTCGTGGCCGGTGTCGTCGCCAGGGATGCGGCAGATTTTGTGGCCCACAAAACTCCTTCGGTTGGGAGAGGGAACAAGGGGTTTAACCGAGCGTAGCGAGCTATGCCACTGGCAAACCGAGCGAAGCGAGCTATGCCTCCGGCAAAACCCCTTGTCTTAACTTTGGTAAAGGCCGCGCGGATAATAACACGGCGTATTCGCCCCGGCAACACCGAAAAAAGGAGCGGTGGACCCGCCCCGGAGTCAGGGGTCACGCCTCCCCTAGTAGAAGAAATGAGCCTTGATCGCGCCCCAGGTGGTCTCCTCAACACCGGGCAGGCGCCAGCTTACTCTGTCCCACCAGTCGGTGATGACCCAAACGCCGCCGATTTTCTCCAGTTGCATGTCGAGGTTACCCCGGGCTATGTAGATAACATCTTCTTCCTCAACATGCACACGTACTTCGTAGGGAATTTCCTCTACTTTGTACGTATCCGAACCTTCCTCGGGCTCGGTGACTTCGGAGAAATCCAGTTGTACATCCACCTTCTCCGCCCCGACTGCGTCGAATAGGCCGGTGTACGCCGCTGTCTCCTCATCGTAGTCCCAGGAAAACGGTAAACCGTGGCCCACATCACTTGGATCGAAGAAAAAGGTGAAGGTGTCCTCGTCCAGCAGACCCTCGTAGGCGTCCACGTCCCCGTCGTTCCAAACCTGCAGGAAGAGGTTCAGCGTCCCGAGGACCGTTGTCTGGTCGTAGCCGTTCCCGTCGCCGTCCGTGCTCGTGCAGCAGGAAAGACATACGAGCAAAACCAAGACGGTTAAAAAGACGTACCTAACCATCTCCACCTCCCCAATACAGCGCCTTTATCGCGCCCCAGGTTGTTTCACTGGCAAGTAAAAGGTATGTAACCCTATCCCACCAGTCGGTGATGACCCAAACGCCGCCGATTTTCTCCAGTTGCATGTCGAGGCTAGCCCGGGCTATGTAGATAAGATCTTCTTCCTCAACGTGCACACGTACTTCGTAGGGAATTTCCTCTACTTTGTACGTTTCCGTACCCTCCTCGGGCTCGGTAACACTGGAGAAATCAAGCTGCACGTCCACGTTCTCAGCCCCAACAGCATCGAAGAGATTGGTGTACGCCGTTATCTCCGCCTCGTAATCCCAGCTCTCAGGAAGGCCGTGGTCCTGTACATCCCAGGGATCGAAGTAGAAGGTGAAGTCCTCGTCCAGCAGGCCCTCGTAGGTGTCTAAGTCCCCGTTGTTCCAGACTTCCAGGAAAAGGTTTAGCGTGCCGAGGACCGTGGTCTGGTCGTAGTCATTCCCGTTTCCATCTCCGTCTGTGCTCGTGCAGCAGGATAGGCCTACGAGTAAAGCCAAGACGGTTAAAATAATGTTGTTGCGCATTCTATCTCCTTAGAAGTCAGCCTTTATCGCGCCCCAGGTTGTCTCCGTAATGCCAAGTAAGAGAAAGCTAGCCCTATCCCACCATTTGGTGATGACCCAATCACCATCAATTTTCTCAAGCTGCATATCGAGGAAACCTTCGGCTTTATACATGTCTTTACCAATAATAACCCGCACCAGATAGGATATTTCTTGAACCTGATAGGTCTCTGCTCCCCCCTCGGGCTCGGTAACACCGGAGAGGTCTAACCACACGGATATGTTCCCAGCCCCGACCGTATCGAAGAGGCCGGTGTATGCCGCAGCTTCGTCAACGTAGCCCCAGAATGGCGGTAAACCGTGGTCCACATCCCCTGAATCGAAGTAGAAGGTGAAGTCCTCGTCCAGCAGGTTTTCATAGGCGTCCACGTCCCCGTCGTTCCAAACCTGCAGGAAGAGGTTCAGCGTCCCCAGGACGGTGGTCTGGTCGTAGTCGTTCCCGTTCCCGTCGCCGTCCGTGCCCGTGAGGCAGGAGATGCAGATGAGCAGAGCCACTACAGCTAAACAGATGTTTTTTCGCATTTCCTCTCCTCTAAAACATGGCCTTGATAGCACCCCAACTACCTAGCCAAGCTAATAATTTTGAATCAAACTTATCCCACCAGTCTGTAATAATCCACTCCCCGTCAAACTTTGAAAGTCTTAAATCAAGTAACTCTTGAGCCCGATAAGTAAAGTCATCAATCTCAACCCAAATGTCATACGGCACATCAGTAATCGTACAGGTTTCTGCACCGTCTTCGGGTTCGGAAACACCAGATAGATCAAGCTCCACTGAAACGTTATCCTCCCCTGCATAATCGAAGAGAGCTGTGTACGTTAATATCTCTTCCTCGTAGCCCCAGGAATCTTCCACCTCTGCGAAGTAAAAGGTGAAGTCGTCCTCGTCCAGCAAATTCTCGTAGGTGTCTAAGTCCCCGTCGTTCCAGACTTCCAGGAAAAGGTTCAGCGTGCCGAGGACCGTGGTCTGGTCGTAGTCATTCCCGTTTCCATCTCCGTCTGTGACCGTGGTGCATGAGAGGCAGATCAAGAGGGCCGTCCCGATTATCAAGAGGTATTTACTCATCACTCCCTCCTCCGTACATCACCTTTATCGCGCCCCAGCTTGTATCTTCTACACCGGGCAGGCGATAGCCGCCCACTTCCCACCAGATTGTGATGACCCACTGACCTCCCGTTTTATCCAGTTGCATGTTGAAGTATCCCCTACCTGTGTAAGTGACACCTTCTTCTTCCACATACACGTCAATTTCGTATGGAACATTTTGGACTGAGTATGTCTCGACGTCCCCCTCAGGCTCGGCGACACCGTCGAGGTCGAGTTGCACGTCCACGTTCTCATCACCAACAGCATCAAAGATGTTGGTGTACACTTCTATCTCCTCCTCGTATCCCCAACTGATCGGTAGGTCGTGGTCCTCCACATCCCAGGGATCGTAGTAGAAGGTGAAGCTCTCCTCGTCCAGCAGTTTTTCGTAGGTGTCGAGGTCCCCGTTGTTCCAGACATCCTCAAAGAGATACAGCGTCCCGAGGACTGAATCTTGATCGTGTGGTACATTGTCGCCGGGATCCGTGCCCGCACAGCACGACATGAGGAACAGAGCGGCGATGAGCACCGCCAAACATGAACCGCGCATTGGTAACCTCCCCTATTCGGGCGTTTCTGTCTCCTCCTCTTCCTCATCACCGGAATCGCCGATGCCGCTCAGGCCCTCCTCGACGGCCTCCCCGACCTCTTCCATCTCGCCGCTGAGGTGCTCCAGGCCCTCCTCGATGGCCTCCTCCAGCTCGGCAAGCTTCTCGGCCAGACCGGTGGCAAATTCGCCGACCCCCTCCTCGACGACCGGGATAATGCTGGACATCGCCTCGACGCAGAGCGTACCGAACTCGGTGGCCACCACCGCCAGCTTCAGGCCCATCTTGGCCATCCCCTCGCCCAGGGCCACGCTCCACTGGGCCCAGTCCTCACCCAGCTCCTCTTTAATGTACCCGGCCACGGCCTTCTGGCGGTCGGAGTCTTTCTCCAGCGCCTTGCCGTAGTCATCGTACTGCTTGGGGCTGACGCCGTAGTCCTCATAGATATTATCGGCGTCGCTGGTCGTGAAGCCGGCCTTCAACAGGTCCACAGTCATCTTGGCGTAGGTCTCGTCGTCGAGCTCGATTTCACCTGTGCAGCCGGCGAGAAGAATCGCCAGGCAGAGGAAAGGTAGCAATCGCTGGAACTTCATGCTGCTCCTCCGTAAACTGGGGTCTGTCTCACAACAGAATTATAACAAAATCAATCATCCCTCGGCGCCGGCGCGGACACTATTCACCTTCGAGCAGGTGTCTTTTGACCTTCTTGGTCGAGGTTTTCGGCAACTCCTCGTCGCGGACCTGAAAGTCCTTGATCCGCTTGTAACCGGCGAGCTGATCGTTGACGCGCCTCACCTCTCGCCGCAGCGTTTCATGGACCTTGTGTTGATCAATAGTATAACCCTTTTCCTGAGCGTTGAGCTCGAAGAACACGCAGTCCGGGACGATGACCGCCACGACATCCTCCCGATTGGTTTCGTTTATCCTGCGCCCCATGACCACACATTCGGCGATGAAGGGGCTGCGGGATAGTTTCTCTTCAATTTCCTCGGGGTAGACATTCTTCCCGGCGGCGGTGACGATGACGTTCTTCTTACGCCCGGCGATGTACACGTGGCCGTCGGAATCAATCCAGCCGATATCGCCGGTGCGAAACCACTTGGCGCGATATTCGGGAGGGACCTGGTTCACGCCTGGACCGGCGGCGTAGAGCAACCTCTTTCCTAGAGCAGCCTCAACCGGTGGGTCGGCCTCGAAGAAGACGGCTTCATTCGCCTCGGGATTATCCAGATATCCAGGCATAACCTGGGGACCGCGGAAGCACAGCTCCCCCAGACCCTCCTCGTCGGGTTCGATAATCATCACCTCGGCGCCCCAGATGACGGCGCCGATCGAGGCCGGACGGCAGATCCTCAAATCCGGAAAGTCCACGGTGTCCACGGGGCTGGTCTCGGTGAGTCCGTAACCCTGGAAGATCAGAAAGCCCAGGTGGTTGAAACCCCGGGCGACCTCCGGGTCCAGGGAAGCGGCGCCGGAGAGAAAGAACCGTATCTTGCCCATACCAGCCTTCGCGCGGAGGCCACGGAAGATGCCCTTGCCCCAATTGGCCTTGAACACGGCCCGCCCGGCCTTGACCACGCCCAGGCTGGCCGCGAAGGCCGCTCGTTTGAGCGCCGGCTGCTTCTTGACGGCGTTGCCGATCCCGGCCAGCATCTTTTCGTACAGAAGGGGCACCCCGAGCATCAACGTGCCCTCGCCGTCGCGGATGGCGCCGATGATGTCGCGGCTCTTGAGGCTGGGGGCGTAGATAATCCGGGCGCCGGAAAAGAGCGGCATCAGAAAACCGCAGGTGCACTCGAAGGTGTGGAACAAGGGCAATACGCTGACAAAGGTGTCACCGGGACCGGTGTAGACACGACTGTATGTCTGTTTTAGGTTGGCGATGATGTTGCGGTGCTCCAACAGGACTGCCTTGCTTTTCCCCGTGGTGCCCGAGGTGAAGAGGATGGAACAGGGATCGGTCGCCTCGGGCCGGGTGGGAGGATCACCGAGGTCGGGGACCGATTTAGCCGGATCAAGGAGTTCCCAATCGTCGAGGTTGACGACGTGCTTCAAATCGGGGTAGTGATCCTGATTCTCACGCACATCGAGATAAACCTTATCCTCAGCGATGAGGACTTCGACCTTGCTGGCACGGAGGATGTGACCGTACTCCGAGGAGGTGAGGAGATGGTCAATTGGAACGACCACGGCTCCGCTCAGCACCACGCCGCAGTAACAGATACCCCATCCCGGCTTGTTATGAGAGAGGAGGGCTACCCGTCCGCCTTTCTCCACCCCGAGCTGGCGCAGGTGGGCGTTCACGGCGCGCACCCGGCGGGCGAAATCGTCGGTGCCGACGGTCTTTAGCTCACCGACGTAGTATCCCAGGAGGAAATCGGTCTCAGGATAGGTCTCCTCGCGGTGGTTTACCAGCTCGGCCACGGTGGTGGGGTAGGCCCTCAGATCCGGTGTGTATCTCCCATCGTTCATTGGTCCTCCGTGCGATTAGCTGCAATTTAATGCATCAACAGAAAGCCAAGAATCTACAAGAAGGATTAAAACAGGGCGCGGAAGCCCTCAGGCGTAGCGAAGTCCCGCTCAATCTCGCTCCAATCTCCTCCCTCGATGGAGTCGGTGACGAGACGGAGCGCGTCCCACTGCTCCTCCCACCAAGCAGCGTATTCGTCATCCAGGTGAGCAATTGCCATCTGCGCCAAGAGCGACTGGGCGTCGCGCAGGATTTCCTTGGGATACTCAGAACCCATTAGGGACTGCCGGAAGTACTCCTCTCTCTCGGCGACGAGTTCGGTGAAGAAGGGACGGTACACGACCGGATCGGCAACTACATACTCCTCGCCGTTGTATTCATACACCACACTGACGAAGGACGCCCGGTAAACCCGCGCGAGCATGAAGCTGGACGCATAGGCGCTGAAGGTGTAGATTTCAACATCGCCGTCGGAGTCGGCGTCCACGGCTAGCGGAGCCAGCATGAGCTCGGCGAAAAGCTCCTCGAAGCCCGCGGCTGTCGGCTTCAAAACGTTCAAGCCGAAGCAGATGAGGGCGTCGTTCCCACCGGTATTGGTAGGGATTACCACCTCGGGACGGCCATCGCCGGTGTAGTCTTCTATCTGGAGGTTCTCGCCGTAGAACCCCGTCTCGCCTCCATCTGGGTAGACCCCGACGAGAATACGTTTGGAATCGGCATCCAACCGGTAGAGGCGGACCTCTTCAAAGAATCGCAAAGCACCGAACCTGCGCCGAAAAGCCTCGACAACGTACACGCCGTCGTCCAGCTCCAAGCGGTGGGAGAGGTGATCCTCGTCAAGCCCCTCTATAGTGGTGAAGCCGTCGAGACCCACCCCCAGCACCACTTCGTCGTTACCGGTGGACTCGATCCGGCGAAGGGTGACCACACACTCCGGTCGATAGTCATCGTCTACATCCTCGAAGCGGACGTCGTACCCGAGCGGTTCGTCTACACACAGACCATAGGTGTCCACCAGATGCCAATCCACGCCCGGAGAGAGGCTGTCGTCAATATAGTACAGTTCAAGGGCGTCGAAGCGGTTGAGTGGGTCCTCGCCTGTGCGGACGGCATCGACCCGGTAATACCCCTGGTCCAGAAAAACGGTATCCGACTCGAAGGTGAAAACCTCCGGAGCATCATCGTCCCCCGCCCGAACCACGGCGGAGATTGACGTTAATAGTGCAATCAAGACAAATCTCACCACATCCCCTCCTCGAAGGTGTGGGATTCAATCACCTGGTCGGATAGGAGATCAATGCATTCTGGTACCGGGATCGGGTTCGCAGCCACTATCACTGCAAGCGGGGAGAGAGCATAGAATGCAACCCGTGAGGTCACTTTCACTCTACCACCACCAACACCGAACAGTCTATGTCCTCGAGCAGCCTTACGGCCACGTCGCCGCGCATAATCCGGCCGATATTCTGCCGCCGGTGCTTTCCGAGGACGATCAGATCCACCCCCTCCCGGTTGGCCAAATTCACGATCTCGATGTTGGGGCGACCGGCGAGCACGCGCCCCTTCATTTCAACACCAGCCTCTTCACCCAGTTTGACCACGTACTCCACGTTTCCCTCGGCGGCTAGGCGCATGTCCCGCTCGACCCGCCTTCGGTCCGTCTCGGGCTCGTGACAAAAATCTCTGAGAACTCCACTGTTAATCACCGAGAGCACCAGGAGCCCCGCATCCATCTTTTTCGCCAGTTCGATGGCGACCTCGGCGGCGCGGACGGCATACTCGCTGCCGTCGGTCGCGATGAGGATATTCTTGTACAAATCCCACCTCAACTTTCCGTCCCCGGCTCCACATCCACCATGGGCACGAAGAGAACACCGGTGATCCGGCGTTTTATTAAACCACCATCACTGACCTCGAAGAGGATGAGGTCCTGAAAAGGATAGCCGCCGATGGGCGCCACTATTCTCCCGCCCGTGACCACCTGCTCACCGATGGCGGGGGGCAGCTCTCCGGGGGAGCAGGTGAGCAGGGCCGCGTCGAACGGGGCCTCCTCGGGCCAGCCGAGATATCCGTTTCCCAGCTTGAGATGAACGGTGTCGGCGTAACCGGTACTTTCCAGGTTAATCCGGGCCCAGCGGTGGAGCTGGGGAATGACCTCGATAGAGAACACCTCCACTCCGCAGTCCGCCAGAACCGCCGCCTGATACCCCGAGCCGGTACCGATTTCCAGGACTCGCATCCCGGGCTTCGGCTCGATAAGCTCGGTCATCAATGCCACGATGTAGGGCTGGCTGATGGTTTGGCCGTGACCGATACTCAGGGGGCGGTCGTCGTAGGCCCCCCAGACCGCCGACGCAGGCATGAAAAGCTCCCGCGGCACCACGCCCATCGCGGCCAGAACTCTCTCATTCCGGATCCCCCGGACCTGGAGCTGCCGCTCGACCATCTGGTTCCGCGCCATGACGAGTTTATCGCGTCGCTCCACCACCATCCTCACTCGAATGGAGAGATTCCCGAACGTGGCTCCCATTTTTAGTTTACCAGAGAATCGACCCACTTTCCACGCACCGTTGCGGATTTGACAGGCTGGATTACCCTCTCTATACTGCCCTGGACGACCTCAACCAACGGGAGGTGCAAGTTGGCCGTAGATATGCGCGGGCGTCATCTTCTCACCCTGAGGGACCTCACTCCCGAGGAGATCCACCAGCTCATCGAGACCGCTTACCACCTGAAGCTAGAACACCTGCGGGGACAATCGCATCCCTGGCTTTCCGGCAAGACCCTGGGGATGATCTTCCAAAAACCCTCGCTCCGAACCCGGGTCAGCTTCCAGGTGGGGATGATCCAGCTCGGCGGCCAGGTAATCTACCTCGGTCCCGAAGACATCAAGCTGGGCGAACGGGAAACCACCGAGGACATCGCGATCGTTCTTTCCCGCTTCGTGGACGGGATCATGGCCCGCGTCTTCGGCCACGAGATCTTGACCGAACTTGCCGAGCACTCTGGCGTCCCCGTAATAAACGGCCTCTCCCAATGGACCCACCCCTGCCAGGCTTTAGGCGATTTCCTAACGATCTGGGAGAAGAAGCGGCGTTTTGAAGGTTTAAAGCTCGTCTTCCTGGGCGATTTCAACAACGTCGCCCGCAGCCTGATCTTCGGCGGATTAAAGCTGGGTATCAAAGTGCACATCGCCTGTCCCAATGAAATCCTAGACAACAAACAGGCCGACGAATACGACGATATCATCGAATGGGCCATGGAACAAGGCCCCCGCTACGGCGGGGTACTCACCATCTGCAACCGCATCGAGGACGCCGTCAGGGATGCCGATGTGGTCTATACAGACGTCTGGGAGTCCATGGGGGAGAAGGGCACGAAGACGAAGGACCTCTTTCGGCCCTTCCGGCTGGATACAAACCTCTTCAGCCTTGCCAAACCCAACGCCATCATCCTGCACTGCCTCCCCGCGATCTACGGCGAAGAGCTCACCTACGAGGTCAGCCGGCTGCCCAACTCGGCCATCTTCGATCAGGCGGAGAACCGGATGCACGCCGAAAAGGCCGTTCTGGCGATGACGATGCGATGAATACGCTACCGGAGCCGCCCTTATCCCTGTCAACATTAATTTCTTCTTGAAGGAAAGGTACTTCACCCGGGAAACCATTGGTGAGACGTCCTCTTTAATCCTGCAGGCAGCCGATGGCTACCGCCGCGAACCGCCGGCCGAGATCCCGGCAAACGAAACGGTCCTCCTCGTTCTCGACATGCAGCGTTACTTCCTCGCGGAGGACTCTCACGCCTTCATCCCAAGCGCCCCGGCGATCATCCCCAAGATCAACGAACTCACCTCTGTCTTTAATAACGTCATCCTCACCCGACATCTAAACACGAAAAAGGATGCCGGCATGCTGGCCGGTTGGTGGCGGGATCTGATCGAAGCTGGTGATCCGCTGAGCGAACTCGATCCCAGGTTGGATTCATCGAGGGGTAGGGTCATCGTAAAAACGCAGTACGACGCCTTTTTCGGTACGGATCTCGAAAAGGACTTGCAGGATTCCGGCACCCGAAGCCTGGTCATCTGCGGAGTGATGACCCACCTCTGCTGCGAGACCACCGCCCGCTCGGCCTTCGTGCGCGGACTTCAGGTCATCCTCCCCGTTGACGCCACCGCCACCTACACCGAGGAACTCCACCGCGCCACCCTGCTGACCCTGTCCCACGGTTTCGCGATCCCCCTTCTAACGGAGGAGTTGGTTCGGTTGGTGGAGAGGGAACGTTGAAATCCACCCCGGTGGCCATCATCGGGGGAGGGCCGGCCGGGATCGCCACCGCGATCCAGCTCACCCGTTACGACATCACCCCCCTCGTATTCGAGAAGGAACGTCTGGGCGGCCTTCTCCGTAACGCCAATCTGGTGAAGAACTACCCCGGCTTCCCCACGGGCATTCCGGGACCCGATCTCGTCGAGCTGTTCCTGAGCCAGCTCAGGGAGAGCGAAACTTACCCGATCCTCGAAGAGGTCGTCCGGATCGAGATGTCCGCCGATGGATTCCACCTCCGAACCACCGGCAACGAGTATCGGGCGTGGTGCGTCGTGATCGCCTCGGGTACCCGCCCGAAGCCCTGGGACGGCCCTCCTATTCCCCCAGAGCTCACGGAAAGGGTTCAAAGCGAGGTGTACCCTCTGCGCCTCCTCAGAAACCGACACATCGTCATCATCGGTGCCGGCGACGCCGCCTTCGAGTACGCCCTCAATCTGGCTCGGGACAACGATGTCACCATCCTGAACAGGGGATCGCGGGTCCGCTGTTTACCCGTACTTGAACGGAGGGCATCAGGTGAACCCCGAATCAGCTACCACGCGGAAACCTCTCCTTCAGAGATCACGTCCACCGAAGGCGAACGGCTTTTGGTACAATGCGCCGCGAGGGGTGGGGTACGGACCTTCGAGGCCGACCACCTCCTTCTGGCCATCGGCCGGGAGCCCGACCTGGCCTTCGCCGACCCGGAGTTATTGACTGGCGGGGACCGGCTGAAGGACAGGCTGCACCTGATCGGTGATGTCATCAACGGTCGCTACCGGCAGACGGCCATAGCCGTGGGTGACGGCATCCAGACGGCGATGGGGATAGCCTTGAAGATGGACGAGGAGAGAGGATGAGGGTTATCGCCAGCGCCGGGAACGAGGAGGTCGCCCGGGTTTATTTAGCCGACCTGGGCGGGGACAAGTTCGTCGAGTTCGTGGAATCGGTCCAGCCACCTATCCCCCGTGAGGAAAAATGGGTGGTCATGGTCTCGACCCTGTTGGGTTGCCCGGTGGGTTGCCCGATGTGCGACGCCGGCGGCCACTACCGAGGCAAACTCACCGCCGACGAAATATTTGCCCAGATAGATTACATGGTCCGCCGCAGATACCCGGACGTCAGGATCCCCGCCAAGAAATTCAAGATCCAGTTCGCCCGACTCGGCGAGCCGGCGCTCAACCCGGCCGTACTCGAGGTTCTCCGGGAGCTGCCGGAGCTCTTGCGAGCACCGGGACTCATGCCATCTATCTCCACCGTTGCGCCCCGGGGAACGGAGGCATTCTTCACCGAACTCACCGAGATAAAGAGCGAGCTCTACGCCGATGGCCGCTTCCAGCTCCAGTTCTCCATCCACACCACCGACGCAGAGCTGCGCGACAGGCTGATCCCGATTCAGAAGTGGAGTTTTGGAAAAATCGCCCGTTTTGCAGACAACTTCCTCGCCGAAAACGACCGCCGTATCACCCTCAACTTCGCCTTGGGGAAGGGCATGCCGGTTAACCCCGCAGTGATGTTGAACCATTTCGATCCGGAGTTATTCCTGTTGAAGTTCACCCCGCTCAACCCGACCTACCGGGCACGCAAGAACGGATTGTCCACCTACATCGAACCCGACGCGCCCGGCAGACGGTACGAGGTACTGGAGCGGCTCAGCGAGGTCGGCTACACAGTCCTGCAGAGCATCGGCGAGCGGGAGGAGGATCGCATCGGTAGCAACTGCGGCCAGCTCCTCCAGCGACATCTAGCCGCCGAGGAAAAGATGGGCAACGGCTATACCTATCCTCTTCAACGGATTTAGGGGGGGAACCGTGGAGGTCATCCTCGCCCGGGCCGCCGGATTCTGCTACGGGGTCAAGCGCGCCTGCCAGGTGGCCTTCGAGGCCACGCAGACCCACCCCGAGGGCGTGGCCAGTCTGGGACCGATCATCCATAATCCCCAGATGGTGGCCCGATTGGCCGAGGCCGGGCTCGAGGTAATCGAGGATGTCGAGGATGCCGAGGTCGGCGCGGTGCTGATCCGCAGCCATGGTGTTCCTCCCGGGATACTGGAGAAGATCCGCCGGCACGGTCTAGAGATCGTGGACGCCACCTGCCCCTTGGTCAAACGAGCGCAGAAGCTGGCCCAAAGCCTCGCCGCCGAGGGGTACCAGGTGGTCGTCGTGGGCGAACCGGACCATCCGGAGGTGAAGGCTCTGGTCGCTTGGTCCGACGCCGCGTCCAAGGACGGGAAGGGGAACCGGGCGGTGGTGGTCGAGTCCAAGGAGGACGTGGCCAAGCTGGAGAAGATTAATCGGATCGGCGTGGTGGCCCAGACGACGCAGCTCGAAGATGATTACACAAAGATAGTGGGGGAGATCCTCAGTCGAGCTGATGAGCTGAAGGTCTACAACACCATCTGCGGCGCCACGGCCAAGCGGCAACGGTCCATGATCGAGCTCGCCGGACGGGTGGACGCCATGGTGGTAATCGGCGGGCGCAACTCGGCCAACACCACCCGCCTCTACGAGCGCTGCCGGAAGATCGGCATCAAAGCCTGGCACATCGAGACGGCAGACGAGCTGGACCCGATGTGGTTCGCCGGTATGGAACGGGTGGGAATCACCGCCGGAGCAAGCACCCCCGACTGGATCACCGAAGAGGTCGTCGAGCGGCTGAAGAGCTTCTGAGCCAGCGCGCAGCGCTGGACCCGAGATACGCGAGTAAAGTTTTTATATATTTTGTAACAAATGCCGCGTACGCGGCAAATGCGTTCAAATATTAATTAACTATCGTCGCGAGGCCATGTCCAGCTTTTAAGCTGGCAACCGCCCTTTGCTACAACGACATAATGATGAAAAAAGGAGACTTACTTGAAGGGGATACTTTTCTATTATTCGGGATCGGGCAACACCAGGCTCGCCTCCCAATACATTGCCGGAAAGCTAACAAACTGCGAGCTAGAGTTGGTGGATGTGCTCAGGGACAAGCTGCAGGAGCTGCAGCAGTATGATGTTGTTGGTTTCGCCACCTTTTGCGACCATTGGGGTGTGCCAAAGCGATATATTGACTTCATTGAAAGCCAGACGATAACCGACAACAAGCCGGCTTTCGTCTTCAATACCTACGGCTTCATCGTCGGTAAAACGTTGCTCCACATGAGCGATATGGCTACCGCAAGTGGCTTCAAAGTTATCGCGGCACATTCTCTCCACACTCCGGAGAGCTTCCCACCTCTGGTTGCCAAAGGAATCACGAAGGAGAAGGCCCCCAGCTCTAGGGAGTTGAAGCGGTTCAAGCGGTTTATCGTCGAGCTTGATAACAAGCTGGCACTAATAAAGGCCGGAGATGACGTAGAGAAGACCAGAATATCAATCGGCCTCAATCGGATGCTGCGTGCTTTTCCCCGTACCCGCTCCCGTGATGTAATGGGTGAAAAGTTCGTTGATGAAGCACTCTGTACTGAGTGCGGCACCTGTAAGCAAAACTGCGCCTACGGAGCGATTGAGCTTGCCCCCAAGCCGGTTTTCGACATGGAGAAGTGCTACGGTTGCTGGGCCTGCTTCAACCACTGCCCAAATAAGGCAATCTATTCGGAGAAGCTCCGGGGGGTCGGCCACTACCCAAAAGCGAACAAACTTCTAGCCGCCAAACTACAGAGGTAAAAAAGGGCTTGCAGGTGATAAAGGGCGTCCCGCCGGGACATCCTTTTCTTGTACAATGACCCAAAAAGGGGAAGGCGATGAAGCGGCTGATATATAAAGGTGGGGTGGAAGAGTGACGGCTAAACCCCATCCCCGCCTGGCACCACGCAGTGTGTTGTTTTCATGGGGACTTTATGACCTTGCGAACACCATCTTCAGCATGTCCATCATCACCTTCTTCCTGCCCCAGTGGATCATCCACGATCAGGGCCTGCCCGACCTCGCCTTCCAGATCCCCTTCTCGGTGTCCATGCTCCTGGTGGGGTTGACCACGCCATATCTGGGCGCGGTGGCCGACGAGCGCGGTAACCACCTGCGACCGCTGCGTTGGTTGACCATCCTCTCGGTCTCGGCGACGGCGCTCATGGGGGTGGCCGTCGAGTTGGAGCTTGCCATCTGGGCACGGGTAGGGCTGGTCCTCTTCCTCCTCATCCCCGCTAACTACGGTTTCCAGGCGGCACAGGTTTTTTACAACAGCCTCCTGCCCTCCCTGGCACCAAAGAAGCTCCAGGGCAAGGTCTCCGGTTTCGGGGTCGCCCTGGGCTACCTGGGCTCCATCCTCGCCTTCCTTTTAATCTTCCCCCTTACGCAGCGGGAGATCCTCCCCGGATTCACCGGCCGCACCGCCGCCTTCATCCCCACCGCCCTGCTCTTCGGCCTCCTTGCAATCCCCTGCCTGGTTTGGGTCAAGGAGCGGAGCAAACCGAAACCTCGACTCAGAAAGGGAATCTGGAAACGCTACCTCGAGGTCTTCGCCGAGACCGCCGACTACCCCGGCCTCCGTCGTTACCTACTATCCGCCTTCCTCTTCCTCGAGGCGGTCCACACCGTCATCAGCATGATGATGGTCTACATCCAGATGGTGCTGGACCTCCCCGACAAAGAGAAAATGCCCATCCTGGTGGTAGGGATAATCGCCGCCATCGCCGGGGGGGTAATCTGGGGATGGATAACCGACAAGATCGGTCCGAGGCGGGTGATCATCTTCACCCTGATCGGCTGGCTTGCGGCGATCGGCATTGGGGGTTTTGCCGCCGATAAGATTCTCTTCTACGTGGTGGCGGCGATGACGGGATTCCTCATGGCGGGTGTCTGGACCGCGACCAGGCCGATGCTCCTGAGACTCGTCCCAGCGGAGAAGGCGGGCGAGTTCTTCGGCCTCCTAGCCCTTGCCGGGAAGGCGGCCGCCGTCGTCGGACCGCTCATCTGGGGCGGGATAACCATCCTGACCCGGGGGATCGCCCCCTGGAACTACCGCCTGGCCCTCTTGGCGATGGGGCTCCTCGTGGCAGCGGGATTGACTGTTTTCATCGGGGTGGGCAAACCGACCAATGAGAAGGGGTGACCCCTTCAGGTCACCCCGCATTATCCGTTTGTTTAAGGCCTAATCCAGCTCGTGCACCGACCCACAGAAGGGGCACTCGGCGGTGGTCCAATCGGAGTCTATGACGAACTCGCCCATGCAGTCGTCACACATAAACCACTGGAGGTGATGACCGCAGTTCGGACAGGTGATCTCCACGTCGTCCGCCGATGCGGGTATGTTCGTGCCACAGTTGGGACACTCCCAGATCTCCTCGGAGGCGCTCAGAGCACCGGCGGTGAGGACCAGTGAGATCAGAAGAGCTAACGGAATAAAGCGTTTCATCGGTGCTCCTTTTCCAAGCGTATTACGGCAGTATAGCAGGCTTTATTCCCTATTCCAAATAAAAGCGGTCCAAATGACCATAATAAATAAACATTGAATCTCTAGAAAACCGATAAGAAGACAAAATAAATATGCTACT
>SDBS01000645.1_pt1 | contig 34680 bp, 20 predicted proteins | sample 2277091 | NCBI WGS metagenome assembly SDBS01 (sample SAMN10404972, study PRJNA504765) | marine sediment metagenome | isolation source: marine sediment core GS10_PC15, 163 cmbsf | place: Arctic Ocean: Southern Knipovich Ridge | collected 2010 | reverse complement strand
TAGTAAGTCCGAATGGAAGGACCGTCTTGAAGCTGTCCCGGAATGATTTTGCCAGAAAAACCTTCTTATTACTTGCCGATGGCCTCAAGAATATCGCATGATTATTGACGGATTGAGGTTAATTGCTTGATTACATGATGATATCATACGACCGTTCGGGGTTCAACCGGAGAAACTGCTCCGCAGCTGAAGTTGATACTGCTCAGGCTTAAGGATTTCTGATATAATCCCGCGGATATGAAAATAGTCGTCACAGTACCGTACACTCCCTGGCCCGTCACGCGCGGGACGGGCAGACTTGTCGTCAATCTCATCAATGGATTATCGAAGCGTCACGAGGTGACACTCGTCACGATGACGCTTTCGAAGGCCGGGCTGGAGAGGTTGAAGGAGCTCGAGAAGCCCGGGTTCAGGGTGAGGGCGATGGTGGCGCCTCACCGGCAGGGAGCGTCAGGGAAGCTGCTCCGCAAGGTGCGCAACGTCATCTCCGCTTATGTTCGCGGCATCCCCCAGGATGTCAGCTACAGCGCGCCGCCTGAGTTCCTCCGCCTTATAGCAGATACAGCTTCTGATGAATCAGCCGATCTCGTCCTTGCCTCGTACTGGCACATGTACAGGCTGTCGGATTATGTGAGCGATTCGAAGCTCGCTCTCGTCACCCATGACATGGACTACATCGTCAATCGTGAGAGGCTGAAACTTGAGTACACGGGGGAGTGCCGGATAAAGAGTGAGAAGGAGACAGCGAGGCTCGAGCGGATCGAGACAGAGGCATACCGGAGATTCGACACGATACTGACAGTAACGGCCTCGGATGCTGAAGTGCTGAAAGGTATTCCCTCATACGAGGACAAGAAGATCCTTCCTCTTCCACTCGCGCTCGATCTCTCCATCTTTTCGCCGGGCGCCTTCGAGAGAGAAAAGAACAGGATCCTCTTTCTCGGATCGTTCCATTCTGATTTCAACAGGGACGCTCTTCGTTACTTTACATCGGATGTGTTTCCACTGGTCCGCCGCGAGATACCCGGGGTGGTGCTCGAGGTAGTCGGGCACGGAACGGATGACAGCCTGAGGGAGGGGGCGGGAGAGGGCGTAGAGTTCATCGGGGGAGTCGAAGATATCATCCCTTACCTCGGGAGATGTTCCCTGATGGTCCTGCCGCTCAGGTTCAGCGGCGGCGTGCGGATCAGGATGATGGAAGCGGCGGCAATGGGCACAGCCGTGGTCAGCACCCCGGCCGGGGTCGCGGGGATGGGACTTGAAGCGGGGAGCGATTACCTCGAAGCTGCCGATGCTGAATCGATGGCTGATTCGGTCGTCTCACTGCTTGGAAATGCTGAGAGTGCGGCCAGGCTCGGTGAAAGTGCCCGCCGGTGGGCCGAACGCAGCATATCGATGGTAAACTACCCCGACCGGCTCGATGCCATGCTCAAGTCCCTGCAGGATTGACAGGCCCCGCATGTTGATCCTCATTAATCTCTGAGTATAACCCTCCGTAAATTAAAGTTTACACCCATCTTCCGCTGTGATACAATTATACGGTCTCCTATATAACTGAGGGAAAGCTCAGAGATAACCTTCAGAGGTAAGGCGTACTACTATCTAATCATCCGGGGGGGACCTTTGTTGACTATGTGCTGCAAGGTCCGTGCATTGTTGTCCTTATCCATTTCCAGACATATTCTAAACGTACGTCCGAGACCGCTTCGTTCAGGGATCAGAGCGGGCTGCGCTGCCGTATCAGTAGCGCGCCCCTGTTTATAGACCGCGGGCGCCATTGCGGCGGCCGCAGGCGAACCACCCGGGGAGGGAAGGTTATGAAGAGAGCATCTTCAATCCTCCGGGTTTCGATACCTGTTCTGATTGCCCTGACCACATTCGCTCAGGCAACCCAGATCATCTACCGAAGCCCGCAGCAGATGGGCGAGGAATCCGCCCTTGTCGTTCAGGGAAAGGTGACCGCCGTCCGGTCATACTGGAACGACACAAACACCAAGATATTTACGGAGACGCGTGTCGCGATCGACCGGTCGTACAAGGGGGGCGCAGGCGGTACCGTCAGCGTCGTCCAGCTCGGCGGCATCGTGGGCCACGTGCAGATGAAGGTCGAAGGCGCACTCGCCTGGAGTCCGGGCGAGGAGGTCCTTCTCTTCCTTGAGCCCTTCTCCGACGACAGATATATGGTCTACGGGCTGTCCCAGGGCAGGTATGAGATCGAGCGTGACGAGCGGGGCCGTCCCTTCGTCAGCCACGGCGCCTTCGAAGGTGCCGAGATGCTCGACGCGCCTGAAGACAGGAGCCCTGAGACAGAAAGAGTTCCACTCAACACATTCATCGACAAGGCCCTCGGTGGCCGGTAGGAAAGGAGGATCGTCATGAGTTACCGTAAGTATTCTTTTCTGTTTCTCGCAGTGATCCTTCTCGCCGCCGGTCTCGGCGCGCAGGGCGGGTTGAGAGACTTTGTCGGCATAGCCGACGATGCCGACGGGGACGGGGTCCCCGATTCGGTGGACGCATGTCCCGCTGAGGACGCGTCTTTCTTCGACCGCGACGGCGACGGGTGCATCGACGACCCGGTCAGCGCGCGGCACACCGAGTTCTGGATAGAGGCGGACCTTCCGTTCGTCTACTACATCCAGGAAGACGGAGTTTCGAGCGTTGGTGACGGAAGCGACTACACGGCGCTCCAGAACGGGATGGACGCCTGGGCCGCCATCCCCGACGTCGACTTCTCCGTGTCATACGGAGGGACGATCGCGCAGGAAGACGCCGACGCGATCGACCTTGTCAACATGATCACTTTCAAAGACGACGAGTACCCGTTTCCTTCGGGTGTGCTCGCTGTCGGTATTTCGACGTCTTTCACCGTCGATTCGACCCACAACGCGGTCTACTACCGGCCTGGACAGATCATCGACGCTGACATGATCTTCAACCCGGCGATGAGTTTCAGCACTCCTTCCGCGGGTTCGGGCCTCGATATCCAGAGTATCGCCACGCATGAGGCAGGGCACCTCTTCGGTATCGCCCACTCGGCCGTCAGGTCGTCGACGATGTTCTACGTCCTGCCTTATGGTACGGCGGCCACCACACTGGAAGCCGAGGATATCCATGCCTTTTTCAAGGCGTACGGCGATTCGACCGCTCTCGCGAACGCCAATCGCATCGATGGCAAGGTCACTCACGGCCAGACAGGCGAAGGCGTTCCCGGCGCGGCGGTCTTCGCAATCGATGCCGCTGCAGGTGATACGGTTGCCTGTGAGTATACCTTCCCCGACGGCAGTTACTCGTTCGTCGGCATCGCCGATGGAAGCTACTACGTTGCTATTCATCCGCTCAATGGAACGTCGTCGATCGGATACCTCCTTCCCGCTTACATAAACGCGCTTGTAGATTCTACAGCCGAGCAGCTCTTTCTGCCCGAGTACTGGGATCTGGCCGAATCGAACGGCGATGACGTGAACGACCACGATCCGGTAGCTGTATCGGGCGGATCGACTGCGATCAACATAGATTTGATCACCAACATCGATTCGACTCCTCCGTCGGTAGTATCGATCACTCCTCTGACGAGTTCTTCGGGCATTCTTGTAAACGCCGCGGTGAAGATCACATTCGACGAGGCGATCGATTATACGACCATCTCGGGCAACTTCGCGCTGATGGATGAGGACAGCAACTTTGTCTCGGGCTCGGTCGCGGTCCTGAACGACGACTCCGTACTGGCCTTTACCCCGAGCTCGGCGTTCCAGTTCGACAAGAGGTACGACCTGACGCTCGAGACCGGTCTGCAGGACAAGTACGGCAACGGCCTGGTGGCGGATTATGAGTCTCATTTCACCACTGAACCGATGCCGCCGATAGCGATCACGCACCTCGCGCCGAACAAGGGCGTCGTGGGGTCGATAGTCGTTATAAGCGGCGTTGGATTCAACTGGGGGACCAGCAGCAATACGGTCTACTTCGGCGCTGATCAGGCGACGGTGACGTACGCATCACCCTACCGTATTGTTGTCACGGTACCCTTCGGGTCGACCACCGATCTCGTGACTGTTTACAACGGCATAGATACGAGCGCCGGCCTGACATTCACGATACTTTCCCAGGATGAGATAGCCCGGGGGTTCCAGACAGGCGTGACCAATCTTAACGGATATCCGCGCTCGATCGAGGTCACGGCGGATGGCGGATTCGCATATGTGGCAACCGACGTAGGCGCCGCCGCCGTAGCGACTGATCCCGGCCTGGACGACTATCTCGATGTTACGATTATTGGAGTAGATGGCGGCCTGGAGGATCTCGCAATAAGGCCTGACGGCAAGCTGGCATACGGAGTCAGTACCGGGAACGAGAAGATCTACGTCATTGACACCGATCCGGCTCATGTCGGGTTTTTCAATACAGTGGTCTATGAGCTCGATATGGATGCAGGTCCGCTCGGTATCGCTATCGATCCCGGCGGAGAGAAAGCTTACATCACTACAGACGAGGATGAGATCCAGGTCTGGGATATTCACCTCGGCAGCGAGACGTTCAACGAGCAGATTGGAGCCATTGTTCCGGACGAGATCTCACTGAGAAGCAGACTCGCCGTCGACCCTTCTGGTGACAAGCTTATAGCACTCACCGGAACAGGGCGTCTTCTCGCCTTCGATATCGGTCCCGACACACTTCTTGCGTCGTTTGCGGTCAATGTGGATCCGAAGGACCTCGTGATCGATCCTGCGGGCCAGCGGATATACGTGAGCGGGGGAGACGGAGACTTGACGGTCGTTTCGCTCACCGGCCTGTTCAAGGTCCAGGATATCAACACGGGCGGATCGCTCAGAGGAGCGGCAATAACACCAGCGGGATCATATATGTATGTGGCGAACCGCGAGCTGAACCTGCTCGACGTGATCGACCTCAACGAGGCGCGAAGTACGTTCAGAAGCGTTGTTGCAACGGTGACGCAGGATTCCCGTCCTGTAGACATCGCGCTCTCGCCCGATGGCTTCTACGCCTTCTCGATAGTGGAGAGCTCCGAGCAGCTGGTCGTCACGACGATAGGCCTCGGGCCGACACTGAGGAGTATATCGAAGCGTGCCGCCATACCCGGAGCGAAGATCGTTCTCGCTGGTGATGGTTACGGGTCCGATCTGGAGTACCTCGATGTAAGGTTCGCCGGGCCGGGTGGGGTTCCGATCCTCGTAACCCCGGAGAGTACAACGGGCACCTCTCTTGTCGCGACTGTTCCAGCGGGAGCTGTGAACGGACCTGTCGATATCGTCTACGATCCTCCGGTTGCGGTGCCTCCCGGTGAAAGCCCGCCTCCGGCGCAGATCTCCAACTCTCTCTACTTCAAGATACTCGATCCCGCCAGCGGTCCGGGTCATATAAGAATGGCTGGAAAGGTCGAGCTTTCGGAAGCATGGGCTCTCAACGAGGCGCTCGCGATGACTCCGACAGGGGAATATATTGTCGTAGGAGGGCAGACCGGCGAGCTGTCGGTCATAGACACCGAACCCGGCAGCCCGACTTTCAACAGGATGATCAACACCTTCCGCGTTGCGGGAGATGTTGTAGAGGATATCGCTATCACTCCCGACGGAGAGAGGGCCTTTACCGCAGTCCCCGGTGATTCGATATGGATCAGGGCGTATTCGGTCAACAAATACGCAGGCTCCTACGGAAAACCGGTCGGGGAGATCAATTTCGTAAACCAGGGTTACTATATCGACCAGATCAGGAGGGTCGAGGTCAGCCCAAGCGGTGAACTGCTCGTGGCGTTCGATAATGCCGGGCTGGTATATATCATCGACATCAGGCCCGGCTCGACGACTGAATATCAGGTCCTTACATCGCTCGACCACACAGGCTGTTCCTCAATAGCGTTTCACCCGAGCGGCAGTCATGCCTACCTGAATCACTTTTCGACGAGGAGCATAGTCGTCCTCGATCTCGATCCGCTCAGCGCAGGTTACCTCACACTCGGTATTTCGGTCCTGATGCCGGAGTATCCGGACGGCTATCCGCCTCCCCTGGCGATCGATATGGATTTCCTTCCGGACGGTTCGGAGTGCAAGATACTGACATCTCTTGTCGACGGTCCCGAGTACCGGACGCTTGTCACACTCGATACCTCCGATCCGGCCAATCCCGTGGCCGATCCTGTCGTTCTTTACCTGGACAGGAGCGGCAGACAGTCCCAGGACGAGGGGATAGCGATCTCTCCCAGGGGTGACAGGGCGATTGTAGAGGTGGCCAGTTCCGGATACTTCAATATCGACCTGAGTGCCTATCCCGATACCATCATCGACCGCCGTTTCGATCTCTCCGCACTGGTCGGGGCTGATTTCGTCTATACGCCCGACGGTTCGCGACTGTACTCGACGGCAGTATACCCCGACAGCGTATTCATCTACGACTTTACGGACGCTGCCTACATGTACATCAACTCGGGGAACCTGCAGACAGGGGTGGTCGACCAGTTCCTGCCGGCGCCGCTGCAGGTATATGTGATCGATAATGGCCAGCTACCCGTAGAGGGAGTGACGCTGACGTTCAACGCCGAGGACGGTTACTTCCCCGGTGGTCCCTCGGGTGTAACGACCCAGGTAGCCGCGACTGATGAGAACGGGTACGCCTCGGTAGAGTGGGTGCTGGGCGGCACGGAAGGGCTGCAGCACGTTAACGTTCTGGCCGAGGGACTGAATCCGCCGATACTTACCTTCGAGGCGAACGCGGTTGCCGATCCGGGAACGCTTCCGCTGTCGGTCTCGCAGGTTCTGCCCTTCCCGTTCCAGAACGGCGTCAGCATCACGACCGGTGTGCAGGTGACCTTCAACAGGCCTGTCGATCCGGCGAGTGTGACGAGCAGCACGTTCTATCTGCACACTGGAAGTGTGACGACACCGGTCGCCGCGATCAACGGTTACGCCGACGGCAACCGGAAGGTTGCGCTGATCCCGTCAGCTCCTCTCAACTACAACGAAGACTACCTCGTTGAATATACGAGCGGGGTGCAGGATACCGAGGGAGGGGCGTTGATTACGCCCGGACTCTCCGAGTTCTTCACGCAGGCGAAACCTGTGATGCAGATCACATCGATCAGTCCGCCGAGTTCTACGGTGGGCATAAACCTGTTGATCTCAGGCGTGGGTTTCGAAACACTTGCGAGCGATCATACGGTGCTGTTCAACGACGAGGAGGCGACGCCGTACGAGGCGGGCGCCGGCTACCTCAAGGTAAAGGTGCCGCTCGACGCGATCCCCGGCATCGTCAGGGTCGCGGCGGCCGGCGATACGTCCAACGCACTGCCGTTTACAGTCCTCGTGCCGAGCACGTCGCCTGTCGATGAGGTTCTCGCGACAGTCGGAACCGGGGCGAGCGCAAAGAGCGTGACGGTGACCCCCGACGGGGCGATCGCCTACTCGGTCAGCCCCGACGGCGACGTGGTGATACCGATCGATATAAATGGACAGTCGACTTACTCGAGCATCCCCGTCGGCGACAATCCGATCGCCATCGCGATGCATCCCGACGGCAATTATGCCTACGTGGCTAACTTCGGCTCGGGTACTGTGACGGTGATCTGCGTCGATCCCGACTCTACAGGAATATTCAATACCCCCGTCGCAACGATCTCCGTGGGCATAAATCCGCTCGACGTCGCGGTGCATCCGAACGGCGACAGGGTATACGTCGCCAACGCCGGCTCGAGCAGCCTCAGTGTAATCGACGGCGACACGGGAAGCGGTACGCATCACTCGGTGGTGGCGACCATCGGTACCGGAGCATCGGCGAAGAGCGTCATTGTGACTCCCGACGGGACCAGGATATTCGTCGGCACAGATACGGGATATTCGATCGTCGATCCGCTGACGAACGGCGTGACCGCTACGATCGGTACAGGCGCAGCGACAAGAAGCGTCACGGTCACACCCGATGGTGCGCTGTTGATAGTCCTGACGACCGAGGGCGAGATCCTGCTCATCGACGTACAGCAGGGAAGCTCGACGGAGAACCAGGTCGTGGCGAGGGTAGGGGCGGGATCGACTACCAAGTCGGTCACGGTCAGTCCCGACGGCGCGCTTCTCTACATCATCCTCGAGGATTCCGATTTCGTGATCGTCTACTCGATCGAGACACTAGGTTCGGTCGGCGTGCTTGAGCCCGGCATCAGCTACCCGCCGCCGGTCATCCAGGTCACTCTTGTCGATTCGATCCTCGTCGGGTCGAGCCCCGCGGACATCGCCTTCGATCCCTCCGGGTCAGGGATGACGATAATCACGAACGCGGGCGACCAGACGGTGACGATACTCAACGCATCGTCGGTGCCTGTGGGTCCTCTCCCGGCAGATATCATCGTCGATCCACAGACACTTAACCTCGATTCAAAGGGCCGGTTCGTGACAGGCTACATCGAGCTGCCGACGGCCTATTTCCCGGGCGAGATCGATATCTCGACGGTCAAACTGAATGATGTGCTCTTTGCAGAGCCTGACAAGTGGGAGATATCGGACAAGGACCTCGACGGAATAGACGAACTCATTGTCAAGTTCGACAGGGCTGCTTTCCAGGCATTTATCCCGGAAGGCGAGTATGTGCCGGTGACGATATCCGGCCTCGCGAGAGAAAGAGCATTCGCCGGAACAGATACGATCCGTGTCATCCGGCCCACTGTCACTCATCCCAGTGCCTGCGTTATCCAGCCCGGCCAGCCGGTGACGGTCACGTGGATCTCACCCGATGGCTACGAGATAGACGAGGTCGATGTATTCTGGACTGCCGATGACGGTGAAACATGGAACACGATCGCCGAGAAGATCCCCGACAACGAGTACACCCTCTGGGTCGCTCCGTCGAGTGAGTACGGGGGGTGCCGCGTGATGGTCGTCCTGTACGACAAGGGTGATATCCTGGGAATCGGCCTGAGCCCCGAGGAGTTCATCATCAGCTTCCCGGTCGCTGTCGCGATATCGAGGTTCCATGGTGAGGCAAACGAGGATGGAGTCGTGCTGAAGTGGGAAACCTCGTCCGAGGTCAACACGACAGGGTTCAACCTCCTGCGTTCAGAGGAGGAGGACGGCGAATACGACCTCATCACGAAGGAGTATGTGTCGGCGAAGGGGTTCGCTTCGGGAGCTGAATATGAGTACAGCGATAAAGAGGTCTCTATCAATACGACCTATTGGTACGTGCTCAAGGAGGTCTCGGGCGAGGACTCGAAGCTCGTCTTCGGGCCGTATAAGATCATAGTCAAGGCGCCTTTCGCGCTTGCGCAGAACATGCCCAACCCGTTCAATCCGGTGACGACGATAAAGTTCACCGTGCCGGAGGACAGCGACGTCAACCTCAGCATATACGATGTGGCCGGCCGCAGGGTGAAGACGCTCGTCAAGGGCCATCACAAGGCCGACTTCTATCGGGTGACATGGGACGGCACGAACAATAACGGCAGCAGAGTGGCAAGCGGCGTTTACTTCTACCGGCTCATGGCCGGCAAGAATGTGATGTCGAAGAAGATGGTGCTTTTGAGATAAAAATCCCGGAAACGGGCTGTTGACAGGGGCCGGAATGAGGTTTCTCTTCGGGGGAGTCTGTTCGGGCCCCCGTCTATAGAGCGCCGACACTCTCGAGGAGTCCTCTGACTTCGTCGTTATCCGGGATTATCTCGAGGGATCTGCGCCACCATGTCTCCGCGCTCGCGTCGCCCATATCCGCGGCGGCTATCCCCCTGTTTTTAAAAAGGTATGCCTTCAGATCGTCTGTATAAGGCGTCGAGTCGAATCTCGACAGAGCGTTGTCGAGTACCGCGGCTGCTTCAGCCGGACGTTTCCTGTCGATAAGCAGTTTTCCGAGGTTATTGTAGGCCGGCATGAAAGAGGGGTCGGCGTTGATCGCCGCCCGCAGATTGATCTCCGCTCCTTCGAGATCGTCCTTTTCCCATTTGACCGTACCCATGTTGTAGAGAGCCTCGGTGTAACCGGAATCTCTCTTTAGTGCTTCATCGAGGAGGGAATCGGCCACATCATAGTTTCCCTCGTCGAGCTCGATGATTGCAAGGTTGTTCCAGGGAATCTCCCACTGCGGATCGGATATTATCGCGTTCCTGAATTCGAGCTGTGCGCCGGAGACGTTTCCATCGTCCTGATGCTGCCGGCCGAGGATGTTGTGCCGCTCCGCGGTCGAGCGATCACCTTTCTCGGGGCCGCGGGAGATCGCCCATGTGAGGACCGCGCCAATGATCACGAGCGCGGCCGCCGGGATGACGATCCTGCGCCAAAGCGGCACGGGCGTTACTGCGACCGCATCCTCACCGCCGCCCATAAGGGCGGAGATTTCATCGGCGAATTCGCCGGCGCTGGCGAATCTCGCATCGGGTTCCTTCGCGAGGGCTTTATCTACTATTACAGCCAGCTCCCCGGGTATCTCCGGCTCGCGGCCGGCGAGGGATTCGTGCTGCTCGTTCGCGATACTGTACATCACCGCCATGGGATGGGGGGCGTTGAAGGGGATCTCCCCGGCGAGAGCTTCATACAGGATCGTTCCTACTGAGAATATATCGCTCCTCGCATCGGTCGGCATGCCGGTCGCCTGCTCCGGCGACATGTACTGGGCCGTACCGAGCATCGAGACATCGACTGTTATGCGGCTTTCCGACGCTACGTGGGCTATGCCGAAATCCATCAGCTTGACGGTTCCGTCGGGGCCGACCATGATATTGTCGGGTTTGAGGTCGCGGTGGATGATTCCCTCATCATGAAGCCGCTGGAGCGCGGAGAGGATCGCGATCATCCAGCCGGCGGCCTTCTGCCATTCGACCTGTCCCTCTTCCTCTATCGTTTCGCGAAGCGTTTTTCCTTCGAGGAGTTCCATCGCAATGTAGAGGGCGCCATCCTTCTCGCCGGCGGCATAGACTGTCACGATGTTTGGATGATTGATGCGGGAGCATGCCCGCGCCTCTCTGATGAAGCGTTCCCGGCCCTCGGACCCGATGATCTCTTTTCGCAGTACCTTTATTGCCAGCTCACGCTGCAGCGTCTCGTCGCGGGCGAGGTAGACGATCCCCATACCACCCTCGCCGAGGGTACTGACGATCTTGAATCCGGCGATCCTGTCCACGCGGTCCTTTCGCTTCCTATTTCTCGAAAATAAGGTCGTATTCGGACATGGCGTCGCCGGGGCGGCCCGCTTCGGCGTACAGCCTGGCGAGGATCGAATGCATCTCCTTCGTCCCCGAGCCGTCCTTCATCGCCTGCTGCATCTCGGCGATGGCGTTCTCCAGGAGACCGTGCTCGAAATAGACGCTCGCCCTGAGGAAATGATATGTGGATCCGTTGGAGATCTCTTTCGGATCTATCATCCCCAGTGAGCCGTCGAGTTTCTCTGTCTCTTTCCTCGAGATCACCTCGAAGAAGGCGGCCGTGCTCCGGAGGGGAGGGACGCGCAGGGGATCGGTAGTCTCTATCGTCCATGAATAGGATATGCCGGTTGCGAGCGCCGGCTCGCCGGACGGATATTCATAACTCGATCCGCCCATTATCTTCGTCTCGTGATAGATCCCCTTCTCGTCGTATATCGTGAGGAGCAGTTCCTCATTGCGATCGCCCGAATCCCATATGAAGGAAGGGGACCCTGTCAGGATCTTTGTCTGGCAGGGTGAGACAAGCGAGATCTCCGGCTTGCCGGGCGCCGACCTGAGAGCGGCGAGCGAGCTCGCGCCCTTGGGATCCTTCAGCTTCATCATGTTCTGTACGACCTTGAAGCTCCCGTCTCCGACCTTTACACCCGACGGCTGGGTCTTCGTTGCCGCGCTCTTGATCTTCATGCTGCTGCTGGCGCCTACCTGGAGCCACATACCGTTTTCGAAGTGGATCTCCGCTCCCGATTCCGCTGAAGTCCTGACGACGTCGCCCGTATAGAGGGCGAAGCCGAAACTTCCCGGGATCTCCCCTCCGGCGTTTTTCTCTACGGTGACTTCCCCGGTGCAGGAAAGCAGGATAGCGACCGGGACATCCTCAGCGGCCGAAACCTGCGGGATGAGGATCGACACAGCCAATACAAACATTACGAAAAACAGGAATTGTCTCATTATAGCACTTCCTTTGAAGGCAGGTTCCCCATGACCGCTCATAATCCGCGGATAGCGGACATGGATATTATACAGGAAGGAGATGTCGATTAAAATGTAAAATAACATCTTCCAGACGCGGTTTTCTAGTGGAGCCGGGAGTGCAGGGACCGTTTCCCCTCGACGGGCCACAACCTGTGGTGCCATTCAACGCAGTATGATATCTGGTCGATATCTATCCTCAGTACGCCCCAGTCGAGTCCGGGATGGAGGCTGTTCGGATGGTCCAGCCTCGATGGTTCGTCCAGCAACGCCACTTCTTCTCTCAGTCGGTCGAGCTCCTCGTCATCGAGACGTCTCGTATCCCAGATCCTTACCGATATCGAGACAGAATCCTCAGCGGCATCCTCTATAGAGTGTACGTAGTAGTACATCCCGTCGACGAGTACGAGTTCGAGAGCGAAGGGAGGGATGACTCCTTCTCGAGCGCCAATGCTCCTGAGGAAGTCATGTAGCGGGTCTCCGCTTTTCTTCATCATCATGCTCCTGATTCATCGAAAGGAAGTCGACTTGCCGGGAACAGAATATCTGCAGCTCCGTATATATATCAAATCCTTTTTTTCCCCGGTGACGGCGGGGTGACCGCTTGTCGCCGGCGAAGCGTTCTGTTATCGTGGCGGGACGGTTTACAGGAACCGGGTTTCCGTCACATCATCTTTCATCAGAGGGAGAGCCTGATGCTTTCACGTCCCCGTTTCATGATCACAGCAGCGCTGGTACTTACTGCCGTTGTCGTGTGGCCGGTTGTCGATGCCGACGCAGTTGATTTGGCTGCCAGCCCGGGAGAGGCGCTCCTGCGCTTCCCCGATATCCATGAGAACACGATAGTATTCGTAAGCGGAGAAGATATCTGGACCGCGCCCTCCTCGGGAGGCACCGCGGTAAGGCTCACGATCCACGACGGGGCGGAAGTATTTCCTAAATTCTCTCCCGGCGGGAACCTGATAGCCTTCACGGGAGATTATGACGGCAATGCCGACGTCTACGTGATGAACACCCATGGTGGCGGAATCACCCGGGTGACGTGGCATCCCTCAAATGACCAGGTCGTTGGCTGGCACCCGGTAAACGGCAAGATCATCTTCAATTCCGCGAGAGAGGCCTTCAACAGGTTCAGCAATCTCTACATGATCAATCCCGACGGCACCGGCCTCGAGAAGCTGATCATGCACGAGGCTGTGCAGGGATCCTTCTCCCCGGATGGAAAGAAAATAGCCTACAATCGTATATCGCGCGAGAACAGGACCTGGAAGCGTTACAAGGGCGGCACCGCGCAGGAGATCTACATATTCGATTTTGAGAAGATGGCCGATTCGAAGGTCACTGATTTCGATGGTACAGACAGAATCCCGATGTGGATCGGGGATGATATATACTTCAGCTCCGATCGAGACAGGACACTCAATATCTGGCGCCTCGATCCGGCGACCGGCGAAGCGGAGCAGTTAACAGAACACACTGATTACGACATCCGGAGGCCGAGCGAGGGTTCCGGAAAGATCGTCTATGAGCTGGGCGGCGATATCTGGATGCTCGACATCGCTTCGGGAAGTACGGGAAAGGTCGAGATCACTGTAAACAGCGACGCCCCCGAGCTCAGGCCCTGCATCAGGGAGGTCGCCCGCTATATCACCGACATCGATGTATCGCCGTCCGGCAAGAGAGCGCTCGTCTCGGCGAGGGGCGAGATCTTCACCGTGCCGCTCGAGCACGGCCCGACTCGCAACCTCACCAACAGCAGCGGTTCGAGGGAAAAGGACGCCGTATGGTCCCCCGACGGCTCGAAGATCGCGTATTTCTCGGATGCGAGTGGCGAGTATGAGATATGGGTCCGCAAAGCAGGCACTGGCGGTGAGGCGAAGAAGCTGACGAGCCACAAGGATGGATACAGGCACACGCTGCGCTGGTCGCCCGACAGCAAAAAACTCGCGTATGCCGACCAGACCCTGCGATGCTGGTGGATCGATGTCGATTCGGGGAAGAGATCCGAGGTCGACAGGGCCGAGTTCGAGAACATCGACGTTGCTCTCGAGCTCAAGCCTGTCTATGATTTTTCGTGGTCGCCGGACAGCAGATGGATTGCCTACTCGAAGATGAACGCCGACCAGGTCACCCAGGTCTATATCTATTCGCTCGAGACGGGAAAGACCGCGAGGGTGAGCAACGGGATCTACAATGACTTCAATCCCGTCTTCTCGAGGAGTGGAAAGCACCTCTTCTTCATCTCCAACAGGCGGTTCAGCCCGACGCTTTGTGATTTTGAATGGGAGATGGTCTACAAGAAGGTCGCCGGTATCTACGCCGTTACCCTCAGCGCTGACGGCGAAGCTCTTCTGCCACCTCAGAGCGACGAGGAAAAGGTGTCTGCGGAGAAAGACGCGGATGACAAGAAGGACAAGGAAGATAAAAAAGAGAGCGGCGAAGAGCCCGTGAAAATCGACTTCGAGGGTATCGAAGGCCGCATCGAGGCCCTTCCGGTCCCGCGGGCGAATTACAGGCAGCTGACTGCCGCCGACGGCTCGCTCTTCTATCTCAACAAGGACGAGGGTGATTTCAACAGATTCGAATTCCGCGCGATCGACGCGATGGATCTCTACAGATTCTCCTTCGATGACAGGGAGGAGATCAAGGTGATCTCCGGGATAGGAAGCTACGCCCTCTCGGCCGACGGAAAGAGCGTCGTATACACAAAGCGCCGCGGCATCGGGATCATCAAGTCATCCGCCAGTGACTCAAAGGGCAACAAGCTCAGCACCTCAGGTCTCAAGATGAAGCTCGACCCGCTCGCTGAGTGGAAACAGATCTTCGCCGAGGCGTGGAGGATGGAGCGCGACTTCTACTACGAGCCCGGGATGCACGGCCTCGACTGGGACAGGATGGGTGAGAAGTATGGAAAGCTTATCGATCGCGCGACCTGCCGTCAGGACGTCCGGTTCATCATCGGCGAGCTGATCGGAGAGCTCAACACCTCGCATACATATGTATTCGGCGGCGACATACGCCGTAACTCGGAGCGTGTCAGTGTCGGGCTGCTCGGTGTTGACTGGGCCCTCGACGAAAAGGCCGGCATGTACCGATTCAGAAAGATCTACGACGTTCCCGACTGGTCACGAGGGATCGTGCCACCGCTTTCGAGACCGGGCGTAAGGGTGGCTGCGGGAGATTACCTGCTCGAGGTCAACGGAGTAGACGTCACTGCCGGCAGGAACATATACAGTTACTTCGAGGACCTTGCCGGCAGGCAGGTGACGATCCTGGTGAACGATAAGCCGGCGAAGAAGGGTGCGAGGGAGTACACGGTCGAGCCTGTTCGCAACGGATACATGATGAGGTATCACGCCTGGGTCGAGCACAACAGACAGCTCGTCGACGAGATGTCGGGAGGGACAATCGGTTATCTGCATTTGCCCGACACATATCTCGGCTCCGCGACAGAGTTTCCCAAGCTCTTCTATGCGCAGACGCGCAAGAAGGGGATAATAGTCGATGGCCGGTTCAACGGCGGCGGCCTCGATCCGGCGATCTTTCTGAACCGCCTCAACAAGAGGATCCTCGCCTACTGGACACGCAGGTACTCGCACGACCAGACAGATCCGGCGATCGTCACGAACGCCCATCTCGTCTGCCTGACGAACCGTCAGGCCGGCTCGGGAGGAGACATGCTCCCGATGGAGTTCCAGATGATGAAGATGGGCCCGGTCATCGGTACGAGGACATGGGGTGGACTGGTCGGTGTCTCGATGTGGATAGGACTGGTGGACGGCGGCGGAATGTCCGCACCTGACTACAGGATCTATGACCCCTCCGGGGCCTGGATAGTCGAGAACGAGGGGGTCACACCCGATATCGAGATCGACCTCGATCCGGTAGAGATGTCCAATGGAGACGATGCCCAGCTGCTCAAGGGTATTGAGGTCCTGATGAAGAATATCAATGAGGATCCGAGATCCTGGCCGAAGCATGACAAGTTCAGGAACGACCGCTGAAAGCGGTGTCAGAGCCCGGTAGGCAGGTCGATGAAGAATGTCTGCAGCCTGAGTTTCTCCTTCATCAGCTCGCCCAGAGCCTTGACGCCGAAGGTCTCCGAGGCGTAGTGGCCGGCGAATATGAGGCTGATCCCGTTCTCCCTCGCCGTATGATACGATGAGTGCGACGTCTCGCCGGTCAGGAGCGCGTCGCAGCCCGCGTTGGCGGCAGCCTGGGTCAAAGCGGCACCTCCGCCCGAGACGATACCGATCTTTCTGACTACCGCCGGGCCGAAAGTGAAGGTCTGCACGGGTGAGTCTAGGATACCGGCCAGCTTCCGGCGCAGACCCTCGACCTTGAGCGGCCGGGGCAGCCTTCCGCATAGCCCGATGTCGACACCGGCGTATCTGCCGAAGTGCTCAGTCTCCGCGATTCCCAGTACATCCGCTATGCGGGCATTATTCCCTATCTCCGGATGGCAGTCGAGGGGAAGGTGGGCGGCATAGAGAGAGACGTTTCCTTCGAGAAGGGCCCTCACGCGTGAGGCTACGATCCCGGTGATCGGCACCATTCCGCCCCAGAAAAGGCCGTGATGAACGATGAGCAGGTCGGCCTTGCGGCGTGCTGCACGGCTGATCGATTCCCTGCAGGCATCGACTGCCAGCGCGACCTTTCTGATCTCGCCCGACGCCTCTATCTGCAGGCCGTTCATGGAGGAGTCACCAGAAAATGAATCGAGACTCAGGGTCTCCTCGAGAAAACCGGTCACCTTTTCCAATCTCATTGTCAGTGCTGCCTTTCAGTTTTGCGCGGCTGCGGCGCGCTCAGCTGCCCTCGCGGGCATCTTTGATGCCGCGTGTCCTCAGTTCGAGCTCGTACTTCTTCTCGAGCTCCAGGAGATCCGCTCTTCCCTTCATGGCTTTCGCCTCGGGCCCCGATTCCACGACCCTGATATGCGGGATCCCGGCGGTCCACTCGACGAGGATCTCGGTAAGCGAAATCCTCCTGATCCCCGTGTCGACGACCATCGTTTTTCCTACCATCTCTCCCGTGGGGCGGTTGTGCTCGCGCCGCCCGTTGATCACTACGTCGATCCCGTCGACGCTTTCGGCAAGGGTCAGGCTGCCCTTCCATCCCTGGTAGCTCAGGGCCACTATCAGGTCGCAGCCCTTCTCCCTCAGGCTCGATACCGCTTCGAGGGCGGCGATCCTCGGATCGAGGATATCGTAGTATTTCGGGATGTCCGGATCTATCTCATGCAGGAAGAGAGGAAGAGTTACAGAAAAAACGCCTATCTTTACTCCGCCCTGAACACCGGTCAGGCTTCTTCTCCCGCCGGCCCTTAGAACGGTGTACTTCGCTCCGAGCATCTCATCGCCGCGTTTGTCGTAGATATTGGCTGAGAGCAGTTCGAATCCTGCCTGGTCGACTCTTTCGAGGAGGCGTTTTCGTCCGAACCTGATCTCGTCGGCCCCGACCCCGGCGGCTGCGTATCCGATCTTTCGCATTCCCTCGAAGAAATAATCGAGGTCGAAAGCCATGGATTTTCCCTGACCGGGATTACAGAATCCGCCCACATCGAGGAGTATCGCCGGGTGACTTGCTCTTCGCTTATCGATCAGGGAAGCCCACCTGGCCATCCCGGAAAAGGTATCCTTCTTTCATCCGCATGGCTCGCGGTACCCCTTCAGTTCGGAAGTGACGAAGATGCTCACCTTCGTTCCTTCCGCCGGGGGCCCGGATGGTTCTGTCCGGGCGATATGGATCTTCAACCCGATCCAGACCGCAAGCAGGAGAAGGAAGACCGCGATCATGATCCGTATGAAGGGGGACAACTGTCTAGCGGTGTTTCCGCTCATGGCTCCTGAGGTGGCTGTAAAGTGTAGGCTTCGAGATACCGAGTATCTGCGCGGCCTTTGTCTTGTCACCGGTCTTTTCGACTACTTTGCTTATCAGCGTCTGTTTCACCCTCGGCAGTATCGGGTCGCTGTCCGAGAACTCGACCGTTTCGAGAAGGGTCTCGATCATTTCCTCCAGGGTGCTGAGCGACCTCGTCTCGACGCTTTCCCTGTGCTTGACGATATTGGCCGGCAGCTCCTCGGGAAGGATCGTGTCCTTCTTCGAGATGATCATGAGCCTGTTGATCGTGTTCTCCAGTTCCCTGACATTGCCCGGCCAGTCGTACTCGGTCAGGTATACCATCGCTTCGGGCGATATACGCTTTGTGGGAGTATTGTACAGGCGACAGTACATGGTCAAGAAATGGTTGCAGAGTAGCTTGATGTCCTCTCTGCGCTCTACCAGTCCCGGTATTCTGATCGGGAAAATATTTATCCTGTAGTACAGGTCCTCGCGGAACCTGCCTTCCTTGACGAGCTTCATCAGGTCCTTGTTCGTCGCGCAGATCACCCTCGCGCTCGTTTTTATCTCCCGTGTTCCGCCTACGCGGAAGAACTTCATGTCCTCGAGCACACGAAGGAGTTTCGGCTGCAGCTTCAGCGGCAGGTCGCCGATCTCGTTCAGAAAGATCGTGCCGTCGCTGGCCGACTCGAAATGGCCTATTTTCTGCTTGTAAGCACCGGTGAAGGACCCTTTCTCATGGCCGAACAGTTCACTCTCGATCAGCTGGTCGGGGAGCGCGGGGCAGTTCAGCGTGTGGAACGGCTTGTCTTTTCTCGGGCCGGTGTAGTGGAGCGTCTTCGCGATGAGATCCTTCCCCGACCCGTTCGGGCCGGTGAGCAGGACCGTCGTGTCCAGATCCTTTATGCCGTCTATCAGGTCGTATATCTTTCTTATTGCCGCCGACTTTCCGATGATGTCCTGGAAGGTTACGCGATCGCTCTGGCCAGCGATCACCGACACCTTCTCGCTGGAGATCTGTTCCTTCTGCCTGAGCCTGTCGGAAAGGAGCATTCTCTCGAGACCGAGGGCCACCTGCTGGCTGAACGCCACCAGGAAGGTGTGGTCCTCGTCCGTGGTCCCGGCTCCTTCACGGCTCGCGTCGAGGTACAGGTACCCGGTCACTTCCTCGTGGATCCACAGCGGTGTGCAGATGATGCCGGGGTGATCGGCGAGGAAATCCTCATGGACCTTGCCTGACGGGATCCTTGTTCTCGAGATGTCGAGGGGGTAGCCGAGCTGCCTGGCGATATTCAGTACCGCTATTATGTTCTGGTCGGTCAGTATCGACTCGGAGTCGAATTCGCCGATTGAAGCGAGGATCCTGTACGTATCCTGACCGTCGACCTGAAGGATCAGGACGGCACGTTCCATATTCGTCATCTTCATCGCTGTCTCGGTGATCGTCTCGTTCAGCTTGTCCGGATCGTGGATCGTCCGTATCATGGAGATGACGCGACAGAGGGCCCTGAATCTTGCCGAGTCAGTGTGTATCTTTTCGAGATCCAGAGCGGTCCTCTGCTCGAGATGCTTCTGCAGATGGGACACTCCGCTCGGTAGTTTCTCCGATTCGCCGAAGAGGGAGATGGCCCTGAGAAGGTATTCTCGTGCGAGAGGTTCGTTTCCCTCCTCGAGGTAGAGTTCGCCGATCTCGGATGCTACCGAAGCAGCCGTTCCCTTCCTTCCGAGAAGCGAAAGCTCGAAACTCGTCTCTTCGAGGACGCGGCGTCCGTGCTCGCGCTTACCTTCGGCAAGCTGCACTCTTCCGTCGAGAAGGTCGAGCAGGGCGCTCTCGAGCCTCGATCCGATCTGTTTGTTCAACTCTCTCGCTTCGCCGAGGAGGTCCTTCGTCTCGTCGAGCTTTCCCTCGACGAGCCCCAGCTCGCCGAGCCTTCTGAGCACGATCGCCTTTTCACGCAGCGATCTTGTTTTCTGGCATATGTGCAGCGCTCTGAAATAGTTATTTCTAGCCTCTACGTGGTCGCTCTTCCTGAACCTGATCTCTCCGATGGTCCCGTAGATCTCGGCGAGCAGCTGCTGGTTTCCGAGATCCTCGGCCAGCTTTATCGCTGTCTTGCAGTTCGCGTCGGCCTTCTCGAGTTCCTCGGTGTCGAGGTAGGCGAGAGCGATATTGAGATGTACCGCCGCCAGGCCGGGCAGGTTGTTGTTGCGCTGCTTGATGCGCATGCTCTTCGTGAAACTCTCGAGAGCCTCCTTGACCCTTCCCATCGAGCGGTAGACGAGGCCGAGGTTGTTGAAGCTCGCCGCCACACCGAGTTCATCGTTGCAGTCCTCGCGCAGGGCGAGACATTTCTTGTGACAGAGAAGAGCCTCGTCGTACTTGCTTCTGTTCCAGTTGATCGCACCCATGAGGTTGTACGACTGGGCCAGTTCCATGGGGTGCTGTTTCTTGTCGAGCAGTTTGTGTACGAGGAGGCAGTTCTCCCATGACGTGTCGAACTTGCCGAGACGGTAGTATACCCAGGCGAGATCATTGTAGAGTTTGGCCCTCTCCCGGGCCAGGATGTGTTCGCCGTGAGTTTCCAGGGCCTTCTTCAGGAGTTCCTCGGCGACGATGAACTCGCCGCGCTTTTCGAGTATCTCGCATTCCTTCCGTATCGCCTCAACGGCGAGTTCCCTGTGATTTTGCCATCTGTCGCTTGTACTTGTCTCCTCGCGGCAGTTCCTGAAGAACTCCTCGGCCTTATCGAGCATGCCGATATTCGCGTAATAGTTTCCCAGCTCGAGAAGGAGATTCAACCTCATCTCCATCGGGAGGTGACGGTCGAGACCGAGGCTCATGAATCCGTCGCTGAAGGAATTGATCGCATTGAGGCGCTTCCGTGTAAGGAGCAGCTGGAATACACGCAGTCCCTTGAACGCAGCCTCCTGCATGTCACCTGCCCGCACGAGATGATAGAAGATATAGGCGGCGGGCGCATTCTGCGCCTCTTTGAGTATCAGGGCGATGTTTCTGTGAAGCTGCACGAGCCTTTCGGCATCGATCGATTCCTCGATCATCGAAGCGATGCTCTTGCCGCTGATACTGAAGAGGGTGCAGAGGTCGCCGTCGGTAAAGCACGATCTGCGTGCCCTCTTGCGGATCACGCCGAGTGTCACGAGGCGGTGCAGGATCCTGTAGAAGCGGCCTTCCTCGGTAGAGAAGATCTCTTTCAGGATGGAAAGGGGCACGTCGAATCTGAAGACCGTGATGAATGAAAGGACCGATCTTTCCTCATCGCCGAAAGAATCCATCACATTGTCCGAAGATGACGCGATGCGGTCACTTTCGGCTAACAGTCTCGTTTTGAGTTCCATCACCGCGAAGCTGTCCCCGCGGCCCAGCGTTTTCTTCACCGCCGCCCGCTGGTCCTTCGGCAGGAGTTTCAGGACCGATCCGCTTTTGCGGGTGAAATCGGGATCGGGCATCTCTATATCAGTAATTGAAAAACCTCGCTCGCGGCCCTCCGAACGGATCGCGTCGGAGAACCAGGCAGGAGCGTCGTCGCTCAATCCGATGATCGCGAGTCTGCAGCTCTCGAGGTCGTGGGACAGACGGTCGACTACGAGGCCGCTGAGGACCTGGTCCTGATGATGGTCGTCATGGATGACGAACTCGGTCTCGTTGATCTCTTCCCTGTCCCTGAAATCCATGAATACGCTCTGGTCGCCTGCTATGCCGTCGCCGCTGAATCCCCATTCGCCGGTGAGTTTTCTCGCGATCTCCTCGAGCAGCGATGTCTTGCCCTCACCCGCCCGTCCGGAGACAATGATCAGCTGTTTTCCGTCTTCGCGTGACCTGAAAGCGGCATGCCTCACGAGATTCATCGCCGCGGAATGGCTCTTCAAGGGTGGTTTTCTGCCGGCCATTACGACGGGAGCGGTCGATCCGCGTCCCGACAGTTCGCCGAGTTTTTCCATCAGCGGAAAAAGGGCGTCGCCGGTCTCACACCCGAGCGATCTGAGCTGCTGCGCTGTTTCCTGGCATGAGGCGGCCTCTTCCGGCGGGAGATACCTGCAGAAGAGCGAAAGCAGCCCGCCGAACGCGTTGAGGTCGTCGTAGAGATTCTCACCGCTGACGTTGCAGGTCGGGGAGTCGATCCGGTCGAGCACTGCTTCGGGAATCAGATAGGCCGTTGGAAGGATGCCTGCCGATTTGCCCTGCATCACGACCGATTCTATCGAGAGGCTGTGAAAGAACCTGCCCGTCGAAATACAGTCGAGAAAGGAGGCCGTCAGGGAGCGCGTCAGTTCGAGACTCTCTTCCGGCTGGAGGGAGGGAAGCATCTTTGTGACGGGTACGAGTTCCTGCCATGGGAGGAGGAAGAAGACACCACCGCCGCTCTCCTGTATCGAGAGGGCGCGTATGCTCTCGCCGGCCACATCAGAAAACAGATAATCCCTCATCAGCAGGTCGTCGGTCGACAGTGATGTCTCGGCGGGTATCGCGAGCGAGAAGAGCAGGTAATCCTTGCCGCTGAGAGAATCGGTGACACCGAACCCCTGCCACGGCGGATAGGCGCCGAGCGCCTTCTTGATCGCATAGCGCGAGGTGAATCCTGGCTCGTTTTCCATTGTTACCGACCGTTGCAGATGGCTGTTGTTAAGGAATTTGACCGGTAAAAATACTTTACTGCAAATGGACCGGGATTACAAGGTCTGATTTACGGTATGAAGAGGAGTCGGCCGCAGTTCTCGCAGGTGAGCAGTTCGCTGCTGTAGGCTGAGGAGAAGAAGGAGGTGGGGAGCTTGACGAAACAGCCGAGACACTTGTTCCCGGTAACGGGGAGGATGGCCATCTTATAACGCCCGGCGAGCCTCTCGTAGCGGTTTCTGAGGGCCTTGGGAATCTTTTCAGCGAGCGCGGCCCTGCCTTTCTGGAGTTCCTCGAGCCCATCAAGCTGGAATCCCATGCCCTTGAGCTTATCGGAGGTCTTCTTTTCTTCGGTCTCCCTGATCATGATATCGAGGTCCTGCAGAGCGACCAGGAGCTTGAATTCCTCTCTCATTCTCCGTTACCCCCGAGTATCGCCTGAAGAGTCTCGAAATTCTTTGCCTCGTAAAGCTTTTTGAGGGTCTCGGGCTGCTGGACGAGGGCCGTGAGCTGACTGAGAAGAGCGAGATAGGCATCCGCTCCCTTCTCGGAGGGGGCGAGGATGAGGAAGAAGATCCTGGTGGGCTCACCGTCGAGAGATTCAAAATCGACTCCTGAAGCTGTGCGTGCGAAGAGCACGGTCAGGTCGGAGATCGCTATCGATCTTCCATGGGGGAAGGCGACACCCAGGCCGAGTCCCGTCGATCCCAGGCTTTCACGGTTCTTAAGCATCTCAAGAACGTAACGTTCATCGGCGATCTTTCCGGACGCCTTCAACTGCCTGACCATTTCCAGCAGTACTGAGGATTTCTTCCGGGATCGCAGACTGAAGATGCAGAGGTCTTCCTGGAACAGCGAAACGAGCTTTTTAGATTCCATATCCTCTCTTGCTTTTACACTCAACTCATTCCCTTTATACCAATTTCAACTTTTTTAAACAACAGGTTTTTGCTATCATTGGCAAAATTATTTATTGGCAGAGAGTTACTTTACCGGACATGGTGAATGAGTGACGATGGGAAATGAAATCTCCAGAGGTTTGTTGATCAGGATAAAAGGCTCGGACCATTACGTTTACGACTCCGAAGAGGAGATCAGATGCAGCGTAAGGGGGAGGTTTCGGATCAGGCGCGGTGATGACGAGGTCCTTCCCGTAGTCGGGGATGTCGTGGAGTACCGCAGGGAGCCTCAGCTCGATTCGAGCGGCCCCTCAGGGGTGATAACCTCCGTGAAGCCACGCAAGTCACTGTTCGTCAGGTCCGAGACAAGAGGACGGAGGGGTTATCGCATACTCGGGGCGAACCTCGATTATGTATTCCTCGTTCATTCGGTGAAGGACCCCGTTCTCAACGCGAGAATGATCGATCGGATGCTGACCGCCGCCGAACGCGACGGGATAGAGCCGGTGATCGTCGTCAACAAGATCGATCTGCTCGAGGATGAAGATGCTCTGGCGGAGATCCTGGCCCCCTATGAGGCAATGGAATACAAGGTGGTCCGTGCCAGCGCCATCACTGGAGCGGGTACGGCGGAGCTCGCGGGGATGATGGCTGAAAACAGAACGATGCTTGCCGGCCCGTCCGGGGCGGGAAAGACATCGCTGCTCTCGAGGATCGAGCCGGGGATCGAGGCGAGGATCTCGGACGTGAGTTCCAGTACCGGCAAGGGGATGCACACGACCACTCACTTCGAGCTTCACAGGCTCTCGTCGGGAGGCTGGCTCGGTGATTCGCCGGGGATCAGGGAATTCGGGGTATGGGGAGTGGAGAAGGAGACACTCGGCGAATATTTCCGCGACTTCGAGCCGTATCTCGGGAACTGCAGGTTCAATACCTGTACCCACAGTCATGAACCGAAGTGTGCCGTGAAAGAGGCAGTGGAGGAGGGTGCGATCGCGGCGGCTCGCTACGAAAGCTATCTCCGGATACTGGATAGTCTCGAGCAGATATGAGGAGAGCGGCCCGGTGAGGGCCGCTCAAAGGTAAGGAGAGATTGAAGGTGGTGTGATATTGATCCGCTCTCTATCATATCTTACGAATCACCGCCTTTTATGTTCCAGATTTATTTCGAACGGTAGAATGTTTTGAAAAAGAAGTTCGAAAGAAGTGGAAAAATCGCTCTCGCCGGGGCCCTCGCTCCTCTGATAGGTACTCATGGAAGCAGTGCTCCGCTGCCTGATCCGGGCACTGTCAGAAACCTGCTCATCATCAGGCAGCACAACCAGATGGGTGATATGCTCCTCGCCATCCCTGCCTTCAGGGGAATCAGGAAGAGGTTCCCGGATGCGAGGATCACACTTCTCGCAGGATCCATTAATTCCGGCGTCATGCAGAACAATCCCTTCGTGGACGAAGTGATCACATGGTCGAAGAAGGAGAACAGGAAGGATCCATTTGCCCTTCTGCGATTCATCCGCGGTCTGCGCCGGCAGAGGTTTGACATATTGATAGTCCTCAACACGGTCTCGTTTTCGGTAACGAGCATGCTGCTCGGCGCCGTAAGCGGTGCCGCGTGGCGGGCCGGGTCCACCAGTATTCCCTTCGGCACCGACCTGACATCAAAGTACTACCATCTCGAGCTCCCCCTCCCGAGCGGGGAGGAACTGGCGCTCATGCACGAGAGCGAGCACAATCTATACCCGCTCCGCGCGCTCGGGATAGAGGAGAACGATCTTTCATCCGTTCTGGTCCCCTTCGAATGGGAGGAGAGAGGATGCAGGGATTTCGTTGCCGCGGCCTTCGGCGGCGGGTCTTACGCTGTGATACATCCGGGAGCGGGGAAGGTCCAGAACATTTGGCCGCCCGAGAATTTCGCCCAGGTATCCGGCGCCCTGCTCGACAGGTTCAGTATTCCTTCCGTTGCGGTACGAGGTCCCGTTGACGACATTTTCTTCGCGAGGTTCCTCGATGCCTGCGCCGTCCCGCCGCAGGTCATCTCATGCCCGACGGTCGGTTTCCTCGGAGCGCTGATGAGGGACGCGGCGGTGTCGGTATGCAATGACACGGGAGTAGCGCACATCGCCGGCGCGGTCGGAGCGAGATGTGCCGAAGTCTTCGGGCCCACCGATCCGCACAGATGGAAACCGTACTCTGACACTGTAGTCGCGGTGAGACCGGATGACGGCAAGGTGACTTCGGTGACGACTGGTGACGTGCTGAGAGCGGTCGACGGGCTTCTGGCGGGGACTTCAGTTACTGGCGCTGGATCATATTGAGCTTCAGTGAGAGGGGCTCGCCCGGCGGTATGTCGACCTCACCGGTCCATGTGAGATAACCGTGCTTCTTCAGTTCGACGAGGTATTTCCCGGCAGGTAGATCGATAGGGGCCTTCAGCGGCGTAGTCCCGTGGAACTTGCCGTTGACGAAGACACTCGCTCCGGCGACGGTCGTGAAATCGAGACTGCCGGTGATGCGCTGCAGCTCGATCCTCCGTCGCGACAGTTCTCCCCTCCTGATCACGATCCTCTCGGTGTACTCCTTGTAGTCACGCTGCCTCAAAGTGATGTCGTGCGATCCGGCGGACAGCTCGACGGGGCCGAACCTGTCTGTCGAAGCTCGCCAGCGGCCGTCTATATGGATCTCAGCCTCGGGCTGAACGTAGATATCGATCAGTCCGACGGCGGGAGCCGGCTCTTCCGCGACGACCGGTTCTTCCTCCTGTACGGCGGGGGGGGCAGGATCGGCGACAGCCGCAAGAGTATCAGGAGCCGGCGCTGTTCCAGCGGGGGGGCCGGCAGGATAAACAGGGTCCATCGCATCCGCTGTGAGTGGGTCGGCGATCACGGTGCCGGTATCGACGGCAGCGGTGAAGATGCTCTCCATCGATCCGCCGGGAGTACCCGAAGCCTCGATGAGTTCAGGCTGCTGCTCTGATCTCAATCCCTCCAGCACTCCATCGACCTTTATCCTCAATCCCCGTATGATGTCGGGGCGCTCGACCACCGCATAGCCTGCCGCGAAGACAACGGCGGCCGCTGCAATACCCGTGATCCATTTCTTCGCGCTTCCGCGCCTGCGGCGCGGTGGGGCTGACCGGGCAACGGTCACGGCCGGGTCTGAACCGCTCGCCACCCTGCGGAGCCTGTTTCTCAACGACCAGACCTTCTCCTGGCCGACACAGGCCTCTATCGCCCTGGCCATCTCGAGAGCCGTTCCGAATCTCTTCGAGGGTTCTCTGCTCAGGGCCTTCATGATGACGCGGTCGGCTTCGGTGGATACCTTCTCATTGACCCGGCACGGATGCGGGATGTGTCCGTCGATTATCTTCTGTATCACTGCGGCATAAGTATTTCCGCTGAACGGCTGCTTCCCCGTCACCATCTCGTAGCATATGGTTCCAAGAGAGAAGATATCGCTGCGTCCGTCGATACCGTCGCCGATCGCCTGTTCAGGCGACATGTAAAGGGGCGTTCCGATCAGGGTATCGGCGACCGTATGCTGGAGCTGGGCGCCGATCAGCTTGGCCAGCCCGAAATCGGTGATCTTTACCTGGCCGGTCGCGGTTATCATTATATTGGCAGGTTTGATGTCCCTGTGGATTATCCCGTGCTGATGAGCATGGTCGAGACCTATGCATATCTCGCGCGCTATAAGCAGGGCGAGCTCGTCGTCGATCGGGCCGTGTTTCTCGATGATCTCGCTCAGTGCGAACCCGTCGATATATTCCATCACGATGAAATAATTGCCGTCGGATATCCCCGAGTCGATGATGCGGACGATGTTTTCGTGGTCGAGGCTCGCCGCCGCCTTGGCTTCCACCTCGAACCGTCCTGTGAAATTAGTGTCGGAAGTGAGGTGCGAGTGCAGCCTCTTGATCACCACTTCGCGGTCGAGTGATTTCTGGATAGCCTTGTACAGGACAGCGGTACCGCCGGTAGCGAGGGTGCTCAGGATCTGGTAGTTTCTTCCTTCCATATCTGTCATTTCGCCACCACAAGCCTGGATGCGAGTGACTCGGGCAGTCCTTCGGCCCTTATTCTCTCCTGGGCCTCCATGACGTCGTAAGGGATCCTCCGCATGTTGATCCTGCCGCGCTGCACATCGATGACGGCGAAGCTGGCCGCGCTGACGCCGTCTCTCGGCTGGCCGACGCTGCCTGTATTGATCAGGTAGCGTCGATCCTCAGCGATTTCGATCTTCGAGCTTTTTTCAACCCTGCTTCCCGACAGCAGATCATGACTGATGATTCCCGGCACATGCGTGTGTCCTATGAAAATGAATCTCTCATCGGTCTCCCTGAAGATCCTCTCGGCCTGACCCAGCGTATAGATGTATTCCCAATCGAGGGGAGAGACGGGGGAGGAGTGAGCGAACAGACACTCGCCGTGACGTTTCACCGTATCGTAGGCCGAGAGCTGTTCCTTCTGACTCGCGGACAGGGAATTCTTGGTCCACTCGATCGATATGCGCGCGGTGACGTTGAAGTTCTCGCTCCCCGCGAGACCAGCGGCAACAAAATCGTGATTGCCGCAGATCCGGATGTCGCAATGCTCTCTGACGAGATCGACGCAGTCGGAGGGATTCGCACCGTATCCGACGACATCTCCGAGCGAGACGACGAAATCAGGCCTGATCTCGCCGATCTCTTCGACGACCGTCTCGAGCGCCTGGGCGTTGCCGTGAATATCTGAAAAAACTAGGTACTTCATATTATCAGTGCTTGAAGACGAATTCTTCCGAGCCTATGGCGATGAGATCCTCTTCCTGCAGGACCTTCTCCTCCATCTTCTCGCCGTTGACCCTGACGACCCTCTTACCGTCCGTTTCCATGACCCAGTCGGATCCACTCCTGTGAATCTTCACCCTTACGCGGGGGGCGAAGAGGCCCTTGAGCCTGATATCAGATTCCCTGCTCCTGCCGATGACAAGGCAGTCACCCTCGATCGGGTACTCTTCCTGGTCATTGCGGCGATAGAGTCTCGGGGATGCCTCCGCATCTTTGATTGCTGGAGTATTGTTCTCCGGCCTGTTTTCACTGTGATATCTGGGGATGATGACGGTCTGGTCGAGCGTATCGACCGGGCCCTCCTCACCGGTGGTTATCTGGAACGCTATCTCGTATTTGCCGATCGTTATCGTGTCTCCGCCGTGGAGCTCACCGTGCTCGATATTCTCGCCGTTGAGAAGCGTGCCGTTCTTGCTGCCCAGGTCGCGGAGGACGTATCCGGCCCTGACCGAGTGGATGACGGCGTGTTTTCTCGAGACACTGAGGTTGTCTATCACTATATCGTTTTCGGGCAGCCTTCCGATCGTGATCTGTTTGCCGGTAAAGTTGTATGTCTTAAGCGGCCTGTTCTTAAGCTTGACGATCAGTTTCGGTGGCTGGCTGAGGAAGAACGACGAGACGGAACCCTCAAAATCACCGGGGATCTGCCGTGCGTCTTCCGAATGCGTCACTACGAGTTCGGTGAATATCCTGATCTCGAACGCGGTCTTCGTGGCCATCGTGTATACCTTCACGAGAAAATCCTCGCGTCTTGTGGTCTCCCTCGCGGCGCCGGTGCTGAGGACGTGATAGCACGCGGCCGGAACGCCATCCTTGTATCTGAGCATCACGAGGTTGCCAGGCTGGAGGGCTGTTACCAGTGCGTTTCGTTTATCGGATTCGATCCTGTCGAGGAGTTCGTCGAGGTCGACGAGTGTCGAGCTGACCTTGAGCTCGGGCTTGGTCTGGAGGTAGACGATGAGGGAATGGAACAGCAGCAGGTCGATCGAGTATACGATAACCTTCGGGAACTGTGTCCTGCGCAGGGAGGAAAACGATTCCCTGACGGACTGTCCGGTAAACCCTTCCGGATCGCTCGCGCAGCACCAGTAGATCTGACCGTCCCTTATGAACGTCAGATACTGAATATGATCGTTGAACACCTCGATGACGACGGGGTCCCCGCCTTTGTCACCCAGGTATTTCTTCAGGATAGAATCGAAACGATCGGGATCGTAATCGGCCGGGTCCACCAGCACGCTGGTGTATGGTATCTGAAGCCTCGACATGACTTTATCATCCTTTCAGAGAAACTCTCCGGAATCATACACGCAAGAAAAATGCCAAAGATGGCGTATGTGTACATCGCATAAAACCATGAAAAATAAGGATATCAGGGATTGAAAGACGGCCGGGTTGCTGCTATTATCGCCATTCGCCTGTAATGATGCATAAACGGCCCTTCGGGACGGAGGTCAGGATTGCCTGAGCGCGGCAAGGTCAAGTGGTTCAACGAGAACAGAGGCTACGGATTCATCCGCCGGGAAACGGGCGGCAACGAGGTCTATGTCCACTACTCTCACATTGCGGGGGAGGGATTCAGAACCCTCAGTGAGGGCGAACTTGTCGAGTTTGATATCAGCGAAGGTGAACGCGGACTCGAGGCGAGGAACGTGAGGAAAATTGAATAGGAAAGGGACCGGATGAATCCGGTCCCTCTGTTTTATTAAATGACACGGCCTGCCGGCCGCGTCGGCTATTTCGTCTCGGCATGGAAGCGCTTCAGGTTGCGCTTCGCCTTCTCGTTTGATGGATCGATGTCGAGCGCCTTCTGCCAGGCGTTTATTGCATCCTCTACATGGTCTAGCTTATACCAGGCATTCCCGAGATTTGTGTAGGCCGAACTGCTGTCGCTGCTGCGGCCGATCGCCTCGTTATACATCTCGATCGCTTCGGTATATGACCCCAATCTGTAGAAGACGTAGCCGAGGTTGTTATAGGTGGCGGCGAGATCGGGATTGAGCTCGATAGCTTTCTTGAACGCCTCCGTGGCCTTGTCTTCATCGTTCAACTCGGTGTATGTCAGCCCGAGGTTGTTGTAGCCCTCGGTGAATTCGTCGTCCAGCTCTATCGCTTTTTTAAAGAGGTCCAGGGCCTTCTCGTACTGTCCGCTGTGATACGATATCACACCCGCGTTGTTCAGTTTCCTGGTCTCGGCCGTTCTGCGCCTTCGGTCCTCTTCCTCCAGCGTCTTCTTCTGGTTCTCTACGACCTCCATGATCTCGTTGTTGTTCTGTGAGACCTCCTGGGCGAGCCGCCTGTTTTCCTCGAGATCGCTCTCGATCCTGTCGATGCTTTCGTCGAGGGATTTCTTCCAGTTCGAAACCTCTCCACGGAAATTATCGATACTTGTGCTGCTCTCGGTGAGCCTGTTGTCGAGATCCTCGTTTCTTTCGGCGAGGGTGTCGGACAGCGATTCGACGATCAGTTTGTTGTCCTCGTTGACCGACGTGATCATCTCCTTTATCTCGTCGAGACTCTTCTCGAAGGACTCTTTTATCATATTGCTGGATTCGGTTGTCTTTTCCCCGAGCTCTCTGAACATGCCGAGGATGTCACCGGTGCTTCTCTGCTGGAAATCCCACGATTTTTCCAGATCGCCGCGGATCGAGTCGAGCCTTTCGTCGAGTTTTTCCTCGGCCTCGCGTGCCTCTTCAGCACGGTCATCGTCAGGGTTCGATCCACTCCGGAGCAGGATCTCTATACCGCACTCGTCACGTTCGTCATCATGGAAACGGCACTGGCCGCCGAGGCAGCGGATCTCGCCTCTCGTCGATCTGGCGACAAATCTGACCGGTGTGGCAGATGCATTATTGCGCGAATTCGCCTCGGACCGAGTTTTGGTTTCGTCCTCGTTTTCGCAATCCTCATCGGACTTTTCTTCCGAGTCTTCCTGCTCGGAATCCTCAGAGTCCGGATTCATGAAGATGTCTTCGTCCTCTTCCAGCTCCTCATCTCCGTCATATTCTCCGAGGTTGTCGTCGTGGAGGTCTGTATCATCGACTTCGCCGAGCAGGATGATGTCATTGGGTTCCTCAAGGACTGATACCTGTGTGATCAAGGGACAGATCTTCATCGTCTTTCCTTTCACTTTTCCGGGTCAAGATCGCCGGTCGCAACGAGCAGACCGGGTTTTTCTTCACACTGCGAAGCGATGTATTTTGCGTAGGCGTTCTTTGCCCTGCTTGTAGTGTCGAGATATTCGCTGCGGATCCCGAGGATCCGGGAGAACGCCGAGGCGGCCCTTCCGTGGTCATCGAGCAATTCGCTCGCAGTACCCTCGATATATAGGAGTTCGATTATTGAATCGTCGTTGCCGCCCTCTCTCGGAGCCGAACCCGCCACAGCGAGGGCGGTGAGAGGCCTGCCCGCTGAAATGTGCAGTCTCGAAAGAAGCACTTTTCGCCTGAGCGGTTCGATACTGCAGGCGTCGATCATTCTGCCCGCGGACTCGAGATCTCCCATCTCGATCGCCGTGAGAACAAGTTTTTCCGTCTCCGCCGCATCGGCCTCGCCCGCGGTGATCCTTGCAAGCCCTGTTCGGATCTCGCGTTCCTTCCAGGACGTCCACGCCTTTTCTATTCTTATAAGTATTCCGTGCCTGTCTCCTGAACTCTCGAGGACCTCACGGAAACAGACGGTGGCCTTCTCCTCCATTCCGGCGGCTTCGAATATTCCGCCCATCGTGATCAGGAGGTCGATCTTTTCATCGCTATCGAGGGCTTCGATACCCTCTCTGAGGATCGATTCGGCGCCATTCGTGTCGCCTGCGCCGGAAAGGAGCTGGGACGCGAATTCGTAGTATTCCTTTTCAGGCCGGGAGCCGATCAGCCGGCGAAGCCTCTCCATCACCCTGGCCCGCGCGGGTCTTGTTCCTGCGTCGACTTCCTCGAGAATCGAGAATGCCGCCGCCAGGTCGCCTGAGATGATGCAGCAGTCAGCCTCGAGAAGCCGGCTGCGGGTGATATATTTCTTTGTCCACTCGACATTCATCGTCTCGTCGAGGATCGCCCGGGCGAATGAATCGTCCAGAACCAGTGCCTTTTCGAGTTCATCGAGGCTTATCTTCTGGTTGCCCGCGCGGCCTCTCAGTCCTCCGAGAGGAACGAGAAGCCTCGGTTCTTCACCGTATTTATCGAGGAACGGTTCTATCGCCTCGACAAGGGTCTCCTGCGCGGCGTTCTCTATGCCCGCGATACGGAGCAGGGCGTCTACTGCCCTGCAGTTGTTGTCGGCAGCGGAGAAGATCGAAGCGAGGAGGCTGTTGGCATCAAGATGTCCGGGATGTTTTTCAATGATCTCCTGCAGTAACGAGGCCGCTCCGGCGGATAGTGCCTGGTCGTCGGCGACCAGCTTCTCGAGGATTTCCACCGACTCATCGTATCCATCCGTGAGGGCGAGATTCCTCGCATAGATGAATTCCAGCTCCGTGTCATCAGGGTGCCTCGCTGAAAGCTTCTTAAGCGTCCTGCCGAGGTGCTCTAGAGATTCCTGCGGACCCTTCTGAGCAGATTCGAGATATCGCATCGCTTCGTCGCGTCGTGATCCGGCCCAATGGATCTCGCCCAGTATTCTCGATATGAGCCATGGTTTTATGCTTACCGGAAGAAGTTTCTCGAGCCTCTGACCTACGCGATCGAGGTAGGCGGGGGAGAGGGAGATGCATCTCTCCAGCTCGGTGACAGCTTCGGCCTCGGCCCCGAGCCGCAGCAGTGTCTCTCCGAACAGGTATCTCCCTTCGGCGTTCGAACGTTCCTTCGAGATGATCTCCGCGAGCTCCGATTTGACAGCGCCAAGTTCGGCGCCTGCCGATGTCAGGGTCATGGCGAGGCATCTCAGCGCATCCTCGATGTTCCCTTCGGTCGTAGCGATCCTCGCTCCGAATATGTGCAGAGCGGCAGATTCGTTTTCAGGGAGGGCCTGAACAGCTTTTTTAAGCAGATCGCGGGCGAGATCGAAGTGACGGATCTTCATCGCGGATCCGAGCATCTCATCCCAGGCTGCCCTGTTGGCCGGGTCACGCTCGATGATCTTTTCGAATTGCGGCACGATGTCACGGATCTGACCCGGGTCGGTTTCCATCGCCCGGCCGAGATGATGTGCGGCGGAAACTGACCTCTCCTCTTCGAAATATATCTGATAGAGAGCGAGATGAAGTGTCGTGTTGTCGGGATTGTCGCCGACCGCTTCCTCGTAGAACCCGGTCACTGAGGAGCGTAGCGAATCGTCGAACATCATAAGCTGATCGAACTCGAATACGGCCCTCTCGATCTGACCGCTCTTCATGTGCGACGTGGCCCTGAGGAATCTCATCGAGCGGTCCAGGTCCTCCTCGGCGGCGAAGAGTTCACAGAGCTCGGCCAGTGCCGGCCATGCTTCGGGTATACTTTCACCGATACCTGCCATCTTTTCGGCGAGAAGTCCGCGCGAGTCGGGATTGTCGCGGTAGAACTCCAGGCTGTATGGAAGGGCCTCTGCGACGCGCGAGTTTCTTATCCCCAGTTCTACTGTAGAGATCACTCCGTCGAGACTCACGCCGCAGTGCCGCATGACCTCGCCGGAAAGCCTCAGCAGTTCATCCTTCTCGAGGGATTCCTCAGATTCCATTTCCCTGATCAGCTCGGATGCCCTTTCCTCGTTGCCTCCGCGGGCGTAGAGCTCCGCGAGGATCGACTGCAGCGGCGTCTTTTCCTCGAATCCCGCGTCGAGCGCGATCTTGATCAGATCTATGATGGAAGGAATGCGCGAAGGGTCCATCTCGGCCGCTATGCCGATTGCGGCCGCTGCCTGCCCGCCATTGCCGAGATGCAGGTTCAATCTTGCGAGCAGTTCCTGCCCCGGAGCGCTGCCCGCTACCGCCTCGTTTCCGGTAATCCAGTCCGATAGTGTCGCGGCCGAATCACGGTGATCTCCGAAATATATCTTGAGTTGTTCTACTGCTTCCTTGACCTTTTCCATCGCCGAGGCGATGTCGCAGTAGAGAACGGTGACATCGATGTCATCGAGCCTGACGGGCGGGAGTTTCTCGAGCCTCTCGAGCGCGAACTTCTGCCTGTCGACCTGTTCGGGGAATAACTGATTGATGTCCCCGGGTGTATCCTTCCGGTCCCAGCCGCCGTCTTTCGCCTCGAGATAATCCCTTATCCTTGCCGTTCCTTCAGGCCCCATACCGGTAGCGATGAGGGCCTCGCCCTGCATCAACAGCCAGTTTCTCGATCTTGCCTCTTTGGCATCGAGCAACTTGAGGATCTCCGGCGCGGGCGGATCGTCGAGCTCGAGAGCATGGAAGAATCTTGCTTCGGCCTTATCCGAGTGAGCAAGCAGGATGGAAGCGATGCCGAGG
>SDBS01000644.1_pt1 | contig 34694 bp, 33 predicted proteins | sample 2277091 | NCBI WGS metagenome assembly SDBS01 (sample SAMN10404972, study PRJNA504765) | marine sediment metagenome | isolation source: marine sediment core GS10_PC15, 163 cmbsf | place: Arctic Ocean: Southern Knipovich Ridge | collected 2010 | reverse complement strand
AAAATTAAAAGAGAAAGGAGAAGAAAAGATGCAAGCAGTTAGAGAACAGTTAAGGGATTTAGATATTGAGGGGAAATTTATCGAGCAATTACTAAAAGACTATCCCCCAAGTAAGATCGAAGAAAAATTAGACCTGCTGATGGAGAGGAAAAACATTAAAAGGCCTGCCGGCTGGCTGAGAGCAGCACTAAAGAATGATTATCAGGATGTGGAATCTAGGGAACAGGAGACTTGTTCAAGATCTCACCCCCACCTTAATCCTCCCCCCTCAAAGGGGAGGAGATTTGTAGATAATCCTCCTTCTCAAAGAGAGAGGAAGTTTATAGATTGTCCTCCTCAAAGGGAGGAAAAATTTAAGGTTTCTCGAGAAAAAGACTTGAAGGCAATCAAATTGATTCAAGATAATCTCTCTGCCAGTATATCCCCTATCCCCTGGAGAGAAAGGGCTAGGTTGAAGGGGAATCGTAGGGGTTCGATTCATCAAACCCGTCTGTTGCGGGTCGAATGAATCCGCTCCCTATAAAAAACTGAAAACTGTGAACTGACAACGGATTTACCTACTGGCAAATACTAAAAAAGGAGGTAAATATTGGATATTCATAATTTAGCAGACATCATCGCTAATCAGAGGTTTCCTATTGCCTTATCGATACTATTAATCTTTCGTATCGATAGGTTTATGCAGGAGGTATTAACAGCCCAAAAAGATGATTATCGCCAAATATTAGAAAATACCAAAGAAATACACAATACTATAATCACCCTAAATCAACAAAACCGTGAATACTATTCCCTACGCTTCTCCGATGTTCAAAAAGAACTATCCGGCATGAAGGTAGAGTTGAGCGCGCCCCATTAAATCAAAAAAAGGGGACAGGTTACTTTTCGTTACAAAAAAGTTTTTTGTCCTCTTTTTGCCTTTCTTATTAGTTTTCCTTTAATTCCTTTTATTTTTCTCACTTCTCCATGCTTAGTTAATATCAAGATGAATCAAAAGTTCCTTTTCTACCTTTTCTAATTTTTCAGGAAGTAAAGTGCTTACAAAATTGATAAGTCTTTTCTTGTCTATAGTTCGAATTTGATTGCATTTTACTTTAGAATCTTTAGGTAGATGAGTTTCTTCGTTGGGAAGAAAAACTTCAAATGGATACAAACCAAATCTCACCTTTTTTAGGAAAATCCATTTACGAGTATTTTGGACATTTTATATTCTCCTTTTAAAAGTATTTGATAAAAGATAATCTTATACTACAATCATTCCTATTTTTTTTTCTGTATCACTACACATGATATCTGATGTTTATCTGTAGCATTTACTTTTAGGGGTGGTATTGTCTGTTTACCCACAGTCCAATACTCTCCATCCCAGAATTGCCAGAATTCTTGATCGATGATTTTGCCATTATTATCTTGAATCCACTTATTTATCTCATTACGAGAGAATGACTGACAGATATAAGGAGCATTTTGATTATAACTTGAACCTGCTAACTTATAAACATTTTTCACATAATTATTTTCATTATATGGAAATGTTATTATTAAATAACCATATATATTTAGAAGATTGAACATATTCCGAATAGCTATATCACTTTTTTCAATATGTTCAAGAACACTAATACAAGTAATAAGATCAAATTTTTCATCAATTAGAGAATTTGTAATATCATCATTAATAATATAATAATGCCGATTATTCATACCTAGTGGCCAATAGTCTTTAATATTATCAATGGCAGTTACAATAATGTTACAATTGTGTACTAAATGCGGTAATGCTGAAGTACCCGTACCTACATCTAGAACTTTCCGTGGATAAATCTGTGAAAGATGCTTAAAAACAAAGCTGTATTCAACGCAACGTTCATTGAAACGAGCGAAAGATTGCCGTTCAAATTCATATTTACAAATCCACCGAGAGGGTAAATTAAGAATATTTTTAATTTGATCTTTAATAATTTTTAGCATATTATCAAACCTTCCTCTTTTTGTCTCTTTATATTAATGTGTTTTCAATTAAAATATTGTATTTTTTCTTTAATTTTTTTAAAGATTTGCAACATGTTCAAGACCATGTGAGGAGCAAATGAAATCAAACTCGTATTCTTTTGCAAAATATAAATTCGTAGCATCAGTCAAACAATCTACATTGGTAGGGTGTCCAAGACGCTCTCGTACAATATTTACCTCAATAACCTTGGCAGAAAATATTAGACATTTTTGAAATTCATCACTACTAAGATTACCTCTTATTCGAATACCTTTATTACCTAAAAATAATGGAATAAGCTTTTTATATCCCTTCATTTTTATAGGAGATATACTACCCCACAATATCCTTAGTTTGATAAATTGAGGACCTAACCAAAGTCATTTTAATATTTTTACACTTTTTATACAAATTTTCGGGAGAAGTGAGATTGTTATTATGAACTTATTAATAATTATGTTGTTCTGTATTTTTTCCACAACATTCACCGTTTTTTCATATTTATAACTTCAACAATATTTAAAAATCTCAACGATTTATAGACAATAATTATTGTATTCGATAAAAGATTTGTTAACTTTTGGTTTAAAAAAACAGGATTCATTCTAATTGTTTTAACTGTTATCATATATATCATTTAAATTATAAATAATATTTTTTAAACTATTCGATTTCCAAAAAAACTCTTTATTTTCTATATTTTTTTTGTTGGAATTTAAACCTCTAACTATTTCTTCAGCAGATGTAACAAGTTGGACATAATTATTCTCATATAAATCTTTCATACTTTTATATGCATAAATTTTATATATAAAAGTTATTAAATTAAAGCTTAATCCTTCAAAAATTGCTGTTGAATAAACTCCAACCTGAAAATTACACTTTGAAAAATAATAATATAAATTCTTTTTGTTATTATCAACTATCTTAATATTACTTTTTTTTAACCAAGGATACTCACCCTCCCATCTATCATACTCACCCGGATGTAGCTTATATACAATATTATACTTTTTACAATCAATTAATTTATCCAATTTGATTGCTAATTTACTTAATTCTTTCCCTATGGTTCCTTGTGAAATAAATAAAATATTTTCCTTCTTGCTATTTCTTCTACTATTTTTTAGTAATTTCTGTAATTTACCTTCAAAATAAGGAAATCCAGTAACAATTAATTTATCTACTTCCAAAGGAAATCTTGTATTATTTTTCCAATACTCCCCAAATAAAAAAATGTAATCGGGAAATGTCTCTAATTCTCTTTTTCTATAGAAATTATAAGCAATTTGATATTTCCCTATAACTCCATGTTGTAATTCTATTATTTTTATACCTCTTTTTTTAGCGAGTTCATTAAATAAATATCTACTGAAACCATAAGAAACAACTTCAATAATAACTTTTGGTCTAATTTTATTTAATATTTTTTCATAATATTTTTTACTAATTTTATAAGTTAAAATTAAATTTTCTACATCTTTGATTTCTTTATATTTATCGAAATTTACATTAAATGCCTTATTTATAGCATTTAATAATAAAAAAAGTCTATTTATATCATTACTACATAATTTTCCAAAATTTGGATTAATAAATTTGAAAAATATCTTTTTAACTGCTCTTACAAAATTAATGTAATCAAAATATCTAATGTTTTTACTTCTAATTGGTATAAAATGTTTTTCTAAATAAGGTTCTTCGAAAACGTAATATGATTTTTTTATATTTTTTAAAAAATCATCTGTATAAATATCATTATAAAATCTTCCATTTCTAATTTTCCTAGCACAATTCAATACTAAAATATCTTTTTGTTTTAATCCATATAAAGGATTTTTAAGTATAAAATCGGGGATTTGCATAATTTTATACCAAAACCTCGTAATAAATTTTTTACCACTTAAATTTGAATGTGCTTGTCCAACGTTATATTTTTGTTTTAATATTTTATGATAAATTGAAAATCTTATATAATGCCAAAACTTTACCCCTTGTATTTCTTTATTAAATAAATCTTCTTCATATTCAAATTTAATAAATTTATCAATTAATTCCATATTCCTGGATATCCTATCTCATGCGGTTCCCCTTTTAGAAAAGACAACATACATGTTCAGTTTTGTTTTAGTTTAATTGTAAGCACTACTCAAAATTAGCACACATAATAAAATATGTATATAATTATTTTTAGAATCAAAACACTATCATAATAAAGTTAAGATTTAATATAATTTATCTACTTGAATAATTTCCTTTATTTCTAAAGTAAATATTTACATGTACCACTGCGGCATTTTGACTTCAGCTTTTTGGAAAGAATCAATTATAGATCAATACGGATAAATGTATAAAATTATTTTCATTTTCTATCTTTAAAAAAATCTTTATAGTCCTTTGTCTCAATCAGATCTAATACTTGCTTTATTTTTACTAAATTATCATACATCCGCATGTTATTTTCATCTATTTTTACTATCTTTTTTACGTCAAAAATATTATTAAAAATTTTATTCTTTCTCATTAAGATTTTAATTGAGTATTCTTTATACTTTTTCGAATATGCCCAATGTACATATCGTAAACCCTGTCCTCTTGCATAATATATAACCAAATTTAAACATTTTTTAAAACGAGAGCTATTATCTTTATAAAAAATTGGAACTGTGCTACTCTGATCTGGTATTTTTGATATGTTTGCAAACTTTTTAAGAAAGAAATAATTCTGTAAATTTTTATTAATTAAAAACTCGGGCTTCCAGGTTAATGTTTCTTCTAGAATATATTGATTTGTAAAAATTCCAAAAGATTTTTTTCTTCCGTGTAGCGAGTCAAACGAGCCATATTTATTTCTACTTACAAGGTGCCAAAATAAATATTTCTGGAAAATATCAATATTAGATTTGTCTGAGTTATTTTTTATATAAGATTTTATTTTGGATTTAATTTTTATGAATTCGCTTTCTTTAATTATTCCTTCAATGGACTTTCCTTTGTTTAGACTTTTCTGAAAATAATCAAATCTAAATATAATTTTAATAATTTTTCTAATCAATCTATTTGCAAAACTTCTTTTTTTGCAAAAATACATATGAGAAAAATTCCTTATAATAGCATCCATAAGTTCTTCTTCATTTAATTCCCTTATATTATTTGGAAGAAGTCCTCCGAAAAGTTCACCACCATTTGTTCCTGTTAATAATATATCAAATTTAGGTAAATTTTTTTGTACCGCTATAAAAAAATTAGATGTAACCATTGGGGAATATCTTAACTCATAGAAACTTTTATTTTTAAAAGATTCGGAATTATATTCAACTTCAAAATGTTTTAAATTATAATATTTTGCTAATCTTCTTGCACTCTTATGGTCTCGTGATAATACAAATTTATGCGGCCTCTTTTCGCCAATTATAAAACTTATTAATTTCATATTACACTTTAATGCATAGTATGGAACCAACCTTGAATCAAGCCCACCACTTAAACCAATACCATAAGTTGTTTTATAATCATTCCTTTTTTTTATTTGCTTCATCCTTTTATAAAAAAGATAGTCCAATTTATCAATAGCTTCATTAAAAGTTTTACTCCTATTTGTTTTATATTTAAAATCCCAATACTGTTTTATTTTAAAATTAAAGTCATTGAAAAAATACTCTCCAATGCTTGCAGGCGGTAGAAAATACAAATTTTTGATAATTGTTTTATAAAATAATGGGTAAATAAAAATTGCAAATTCTTTTATACTTTGTACATCAACATCAGATATTGATGGTTTTATTAAATTAACAACTTCCCAAAAATCATCCGAAAGAATAAAGTCATTTTTATGGTAAAAATAAAATAATGTCTCTCTGCCTAATATATCATTTGCAATATATATCTTATTGGAGTTAATATTATAATAAATAATAAAAAATTCGCCTTTTAGTTCGGGGAATATCTCTATGCCTTTATGAATGATATCATTAAATAATTCTTTATCTTCGTTATAATTAAAGACTTTGCCTTTTAAAAACAACAGATTTTGCCCATCTCTATAATACTTTCCTTTTACATAAAATTTACCAATTTTTTCTCCACCTATTATTTCTTTAGATGAAATTACATAAGACATATTTTCCTCCTCAATACAGACGGCACAATATAAATATTTTTAACTCCATTCTATAAATTTTTATAATAATATCTGCTTACTGCTGTATATGAATTTAACGATAATATTACAGTTATAATCCCAACATATGAAGTAAAAAACGCTACAATACCATAATCTTCTTGAGTAAAGAAACAAGTAAATATTGGAATAGAAATAAAACCTAAAGCTTTGATAGCTACACCTGAAATAAAATAGTTATTGGAATGTCCTAAAACTTCAAAGGTATCAGAATTTTTTATTCTACTTATTAAGTTGCTATTGTGTATTAATTTCATATCATGTCTTTTATATTTTTGTTATTTTTTTTCGTATAATAAAACATGATTGCGAATTTTATTAAAATCATCAAAATACTTAGAATTTGGGGATTCAACTTTTTTCCTAAAATCATTAAAGATTTTTCGATATAACATTCTTATATTTTTATTTATAGATTCGGGTAAATCTAAAGCATTTAATAGATCGCTCATTTTAGCAATTAAAATTCTTTTAAAACTTTTAGAATAATAATGCTTTTTCAAATATGCAGACATAGCCTTGTCAATCAATTCTTTTGCTTCATCACCATTCATCTGAGAATTTTTTATTAAATGTTCTACTAAGCAATCTCTAAATTTATTATATTTCTTTTTATAAGTTTTATCTTTTATAAAGTTATTAAGATTTTTAATAGTCTTTCCACCAGGACCTATCATTCTATGCCGAACATCATAAAGCACATCCATGTGTTTCATTTTACCATATATCAAAGTAAGCATCGATGGCAATAATTCTCCAAATATACCATCATCTGTATATTCAACTGTATCTTCGAAAATCATCTTTAATGAAACTCCCCCAGCAGAAGCTGGGGGCTTCTTTTGGCTACAAGTAAAAAACGAGCTTGAGCCCTTCGGGCTGCCGCTACATCTCCAGACAGGAGTCTGGAGTTTTATGCTGCTTAATAAATCCGTTCTATGAACTGCATAAATAGTAGGTAATTGATAATTCGACAAGTGAAAAGCCAGCCTAGATTCAGCTTCTGGGAAAGTTATTGATTTATCCAAGTTGAAAGAAGAAGACAAGCATAACTTTTGTTCTCTTTTATCCTCATTTTCTAAATAAAAAGAGATATAATGACCATGCGCGCATGAAAAATCTGGATTCTTTTCAAGAAAATCCACAGATTTGTTTATGCTATTTGGTATGACAAAATCATCATCTGCACACAATACAGAATATTTTGTATTGACATAATTTAATGTATCAGCTATCTTATAATATAGATTAATTTTATAAGAATAATTATTAAGACATAGAACTTTTAAATTTGAAAATAATGAAATGATTTTTTTATTTATTTTCTTATTCTTATCAGAACTTGAATCTGCAATAATTATATTATAATTTTCTTCAAATCCATTATAGTAACTTAATATTCGCTCTAGATATTTTGGACGATTATAAGTTGGGATTATTATAGTATATATTTTAGTTGAGTTTCTTTTAATAACAGTTTTTATTTTTCTCATAATAAACCACGCCTAATTTTATAAATAGAATTCTAGTTTTGAAATGAATTGTGCAATTTTTTCAGGTGAATAACCATATTTATCTGCAAAATAATGCTTATCTCCTACTCTCTCTTCATATATTTCTGGAGTTCCTATATAATAAAGATTTGTTTGTTTATATTGCATTTCAACTAAACATTGGCAAAGAAAATTATATAATCCTGAAGTAACAATATGATCTTCAATAATGACTATCTTTGAATATTTTTTAAAAAGTTCTCTAATTTTTGTCTTATTTAGTGGTTTTATTTTGTTCATACAATAAATTGAGAAGTTATTGTTGATCCTAGCAGTTTTAACACAGTTCTCGAGTATTGTTCCGTGCGTAATGATGAGAATATCTGATTTATCATTTATTATTACCATGTGATTAATATCATCTTCTAATGCTTCAATATCATAAGACCCCTTCCCAATTCTTATGTAGGTAGGTTGCTTATTTTTCATAATATCTTCAAAAGCTATTCTTACTGAGCTAATTGAAGATGGTGAATAAATATTTAAGTTAGGCAAAGTTTTTACACAACCTATGTCGTCTATTATCTGATGAGTGGGTCCTAATAGTCCATTGTCAAAGCCAGTGCTAGTACCAACTAATGTTACTGGGTATTTATGAAGGCAGATATCATTTCTTATTTGTTCAAAACATCTCTGGGTGAGAAAGTTAGAAATTGTATAACAAAAAGGACGAAATCCCACATTGCATAGTCCTGCAGCTACCCCAATCATATTCTGTTCTGCAATTCCAACATTTAGGAATCTATCTGGGAATTCTTTTTGGATTGGTTCTATTAATCCTAATCCCATATCTGCAACTATAAGGAAGATTGATTCATCTTCATGCATCTTCTTTTTCAGCAATTCAAAAAATTCTTTTCGCATTGTTAGTCATCTCTCTCTATCTCAATTAGTGCATTCTCATACTCTTCTTTGTTTGGAGGCCTATAATGCCAAACATTTTCATTTTCCATAAATGATACTCCTTTTCCCTTTGTAGTATTACAAATAATTGCAACTGGTTTTTCTAATTTTTTTCCTTTTTGGATTGCTAAATAAATTTCATCTTCGTTATGACCATCAACCTCAAACACACTCAATCCAAAACTCTCTAATTTACTCTTCAAAGGTTTTAGAGTACAACAGCTATTAGTGTCACCAATACCACCAAATTTATTGTTATCGACGAGTAAACAAAGATTATTTAGTTTAAGGTGCCCTGCTAATAAAAGTGCTTCCCAATTGGAGCCTTCCTGAAATTCACCATCCCCAACAATAACATATACATGAGACTTTATTTTTTTTGATTTTAACCCAATACTAATACCTACTGCTACAGGTAATCCATGACCTAATGCTCCTGTTGAATGCTCTATGTACGGAACAAGGTGAGTAGCATGCCCCATTAACAAAGAGCCATTGGTATAGTATGTTTCCAGTTCTTCATCACTCATCAATCCAAAATGATTAAGGGTTGCGTATAAAGCTGCTGCGGAATGGCCTTTACTCAAAATCACCCTATCTCTATCATTTTGTTTATTTTTTATTTTTTTGATATCCACGCTTCTATATACCGCAGAAAGAATTTCAACAACTGAAAAAGAAGAACCAATATGTGATGCCTTAGATTGATGAATTATATTTAAAATTTTCTTTCTTAAATCCTTCCTTAAAGAAGTAGATTTTTTCATCTTTTGTTTATTCTCCAATTTTTTTGATTTCATTTTTATTTTAATTTAAGTGGTTATATCTTTTTTACAATTATTGGGGTGATCTAAACGTACTATGCCTAATCTAACTTTTAGACTATCCTTGCCATTATCTGTTAAAAATAATGGATAAAGTTTATGTTTTACACAAAACTCAAGAAAACCATTTGACCAAGAAATATCATCTGCAAAAATAGTTGAGTTTTTAGGCATTTTTGATTTAGCAAGTTCGAGTTCTTTTAACATAAATTCTCTTGAGTGTTCACTATCATGTGAGAAGAAAGTAAAAGTCTCTTTTAGTCCCTTCAGTACAGATAAGCTGTCGTCCTCAATAAACTGCCACCTACCCTTTAGATACTCTGGAATTATGAATCCAGTCTTTAGCCCTTCTGGTATTAACTCAGTATCACCTACTTTTTCGTGTCTGTGGAATTTTGTCTTTTCTAATTCCTCTCCTGGAAGATCTATGGAGATTAGCTTTCCTTTGTTATTTTTCTTTAATGCATTTAGAATGAATGCTGTTGTGCCCCCATAAAAAACACCAGTCTCTACACAAAGTTCTGGTTTCAAATGACGCACAAGAACATACAGGGCAATCCTTTGATTTCCAAACCAGTCGATTGACTTAATGTTTTCGTTTAAGAAAAGCCCTTTTGGATAAAGGTCCCTGCAGGCATCTATTCTTTCATTCACTGCTTTGAGAAAGACTTTATCGCTCTCTAATTCTTTATAATAGCATTCTAATTCTGTGTAATCTACTTCATAATACTCGGCAATCAGTTCTAAACTTAAAAGATTGCAGGTGTGTGAATCTTTAATGTCCATTTTTGAATCCCTCTTCAAAGCTTAATGGCAAGTTTTTTTTTCTAAAAGTCCGAGACAAGTATTTTCCAATAAATTCCCTGTCTTCTCCAGCAAGGCATTTTTTAGAGTTCTGGCGTAATTCCTTGATTAAAGCCCCTTGCTCTAATATTGTTTTGAGAGAATCTTGGTAAACATTTCCTAGTGAGATGTGAATAAACAAACAAGGAATAACCTCACCAGAAGATGTAAGAAAAACCGATCCTGTAAGCGCAGGACAGCCACCCTTGCCCCCAGGTGTTGGGAAAACATCTCTTCTAATCAAAGGATATTTTTTTCTTAATTTCAATATATACTTGGCATCCTCCTCAGTTATCAAAACATCATAATTCCCCTGCCAATGTCCTGCTACAGTAGCACATTGTAGGTCAATTGAAACATTTAGTTTGTTTGAAAGCTCAAGTAGTTTTCTTACTCCCTCTGATTTCAGGTTTTGGTGGGTTATTGTTGTGCTTATATGGATTCTTAATCCAGCATTTAATGCATTGTGGACTGCATTCATAGCTCTCTTAAAAGCCCCAGGCTTGTTCCTGAAAGCATCATGCTCCTTAGGTATTCCACTGTCTATGCTGATTCCTATTTTGTTCACGCCAATATTTTTTAAGTGTTCAGCCTTTTCCCTTGTCAGATACCATCCATTTGTCAAAACAGTGATATAAAAACGGCTTGGGTCAACTGTCTTGACCAATTCATCCAGTTCAGACCAGATTAAAGGTTCCCCACCAATAAAACTTATTATGAAATATCCCAGTTCATCAGCCTCATCTGCCACCCTCTTTACAACATCCATAGGCATTCTCTTTGGGACAGTTTGGTTTAAATTATGCCCACCAAGACAACTTGTGCCACAATGCTTACAATTAAAATTGCATTCAAAACCATATCCCCAGTCCAATAGTGAAACTCTTGGGAAAATATCCTTCCTCTGTTTAGCTAGGAATGACATCAGCTTTTTATAAGCCCTTGGTTTTGTTTTTTTCATATATTCCCTTGCCTGCTTCAGGTTTTCTGAAAGCTCATTAGCAATCAAATTAAAATTAGTATAATCTGTTTCCATTTTCAACCTCCGAATTTATCTCTACTTGAAACACATTTTAGACATGTTGGATGTTTGAAACATTTTCCTGCCTTATTAATATCCTGTATAAATTTTACTTTGTCTGATTGCCAGATATCTATAAGCCTTTCCTTGTATATATTCCCTATAGGGGTGTATCTCCCATAATTCATACAGCAAGGAAAAACATCCCCATTGACAAAAATAGTGCATCTTGCCCAAGGCTGCCAGCAATTAAATTTCCCTTTTATGGTTCTACTCACTCTAAGCCTTTTGTTGACTTCTGAATCATCCAAATTATTCAAGTATCCTGCTATTGCAATATAATCCACCTTGTCAACCCACATTTTAACGAACTTTTCAACTTCGTGAACATTGGGCTTCATCTTTGTAAAGCTTAATCTTAGCAAAGGTAAACGAGAGCCAGTCTCTGCCCGAACTTTAAGAAAATTCTCAATATTTTTTACCACTTTCTTATAATTTCCCCCTTTGCGGATAATTGAATAAGTTTCAGGAGTGGCAGCATCCAGTGAAACCATAAGATGTGTTAATCCAGCATGTATTAATTCATATGATTTTTGCTCTGACAACAGCATGCCGTTTGTTGTAATAAAAATATCTATAATACCTATATCCTTGGCATATCTTATTAAATCAACTAATGATTTTTCCAATAAAGGCTCGTTCAAAACACTGAACCTTACAGAAGAGAGACCTTGCTGAACACCCCCCTTGAGTATTTTCTTAATCATTTCAGTATCAAGTTTTTTTCCCATGTATGGATGCTTAAACTTTGGGTCTCCGTGAGGGCACATAATACATTTCAGGTTGCACCTGTAAGCCAGTTCAAAATCAAGGTGAATTGGAAATAAAGGTCTAATCTTAAATTGCTGTGCATTATGCCATCGCTTTCTATACTTAATATATTTCTCTCCAAGAATGTCTGCAAGTATCTCTTCAGGAGACTTGCCTGCGTACAAAGATTTCGCAGTTTCTTCCAAATACAATTTTTCTTTCATTATTGTGATAAACGGCTCTCCTTAACCGGATTTTTATGTAAAATGTACTAAATTGAGGGTATTTTTATTCCTAATTTATTAAAATATTCTTTATGTAATCCAGAAAGATTTTCTTTTGCAAGTCTATAGTATTGCCTTGCCAAGGTTCTCTCTCCTTTCTTTTTGTATATTTTACCAATACAATAATATGCTGATGCATGTGTTGGTGATAATTTTATCACATTCTTAAAATCTGATAATGCTATTTCTGTCCTCCCATTGCTCAAATTTGGGTTTTCAAAGAAGTTCTGGTCAAGATTTGCAAAATAGCGTTCTCTTAGAACAAATTCCTTACTTAGATGTCTAGGATTTAAAACATAACTCTTAAAGTCAAGCTGTTCAAAATCGTCCTCAATATTTTCTGGTAGCATTTCTTTAGTTTTGGCTTTATAATAAAGTTCACTTCCAGGAAAAGGAGTAACACAAGAGTAAAGAGTCCAATCACATTTCAGCGCTTTTCCAAATTTTATTGTTTCAAAAAACTGTTCCTCTGTTTCCTCTAGAAAACCTAACATAAAAAGGCCCATTACGTATGTGTCTCTATGTTTTCTTATTATGTTTACAACACGAACCGCCTCATCAGTTGTTACTGGTTTATGAATCCTTTCTAATGTCTCTTTGCTTGCTGATTCAATAGCAAGATTAAATATAAGGCATCCGCTTTTCACCATTAACTCAATCATTTCTTCATCCAACCCACAAACACTCATACCACCAGTTGTCCACTTAATATCTAGTTTTTTATCAATTATTCTCTGCAACAATTCACGAGCAAATTTTTTATTAATAAGTAAGTTATCATCATTAAATGCAAAATACTTAATTCCGTACTTTTTTTTGAGAAATTCTATTTCATTTAAAACGTTCTCAGGGCTCCTAACTCTCAAACCTCCACCCCATATTTTCTTGCCAAGACAAAAAGAACAATTAAATATGCAGCCACGTGTTGCCGTTAATGTTGCTATTTTTAATTCCCTGTCTTCATACTCTTCAAACTTTTGAATAAAGTGCCTTCCGTATCTGTAATAGTCTTCTAACACAAAATTTGTTCTATCTGGCAAAGGTATATCATCTAGAGAGTCTAAAAGGACAAATCCACTCTTTATTACGATTTGACCCATTTTGTCTCGATAAGCTACAGCCGTTAACTCATCAAAGCTAAATCTTCCATTTAATGCTTCTAACAAGTTTAAGAAGGCTCTTTCCCCTTCACCCAAAACGACAAAATCAATATTCTTATCCGACAGAGCTATCTCTGGAGAAACAGTGGGATAAGCCCCACCCATGACAATATTAACATTTTTCATTTTTGTTTTTATTTTCCCTGCAATTTGATGAGCAGTACGATACATATAATGAAACAGGCAGCTTATTCCAATAACATCAGGATTAAATTCCTCTATACGTGAGATTAGCTCGTCTTCCACTTCTTCCAAACTTGAACAGTTTCCTGTAGTAAACCCTTTAACCGCCATAATATGGGCGTCAAAGACTTTTACCTCATAATCATATTTCTTTATATAAGCAGATATATAAGCTAAACCAAGCGGTACTTCAGCAAGTTGTCCCTTACGCCTTACTGATTCCATATCATAGCCATTAGTGGTAACTTGGAAGGGATTTACCAAAGCGATTCGCTTAATTCTTTTCTTAGCAACCGGTGTGAATTCCTCCTGCTTTAGTATCTGTAAAGGTTTTTTAATGTTCTGTATTTTTTTCATATTTGTTAGTAAAACCTCAAATCATTTTTAAATGTTATGATGTAATTGTAAGTGATTTAAGTCCAGTCTTTAGGTCAATTTCTGGTTTCCACTTCAAAAGGTTTATTGCTTTCTCATTTGAAACCTTTCTTACACTTATATTATTTGGATCTTTCTCTATTGTTTTTGGATTTTTGTTTAATATTTTCTTAGAGGTTTCAATGATATCCTTTAATGTTATCAATCGGTTTCCTTGGAGATTTATAACATTAAATCCTTCAAGACTTATTGATTTGATAATACCTAAAGCTATATCTGATACATGAATAAAACATCTCCCTGTTTTCAATGAACCAACAGTTATTTCTTCTTTAGTCTTTACAGCATTAAAAAGAGATTCTACTGCAGACCAGTTGGTTTTTCTTGGACCATAAATTATTCCAAAACGCAGTATAGTTACCGGACAGAAACCATGCTGGTATTTTTGCCTTAAATTTGCTTCGCTCACTAGTTTAGAAAGTGCATATTCGGATTTATGATTTGCAATATTTATGAGCGAATCCTCATTTTTTATTTCACTTTCTGTAAAATTATCATAGACCCATTCACTGGAAGCAAAAATAAATTGCTTAGCGTTCTTTTTTTGTGCAGCTTCGATAAGATTTAAAGAGCCCATGACATTAAGGTTAAAACAATCATAAGCTTTGTCTCTACAATCTGGGTCTCTCGATAATGCAGCTAAATGAATTATTGCATCTGTTCCTTCAGGGATAATTTCAGATATTTCTTTGGATGTTATATCTGCTTTATAATAATTTTTTTCAGAACTTTCAATAACATCTATACCAACAACTTCGATTTCTCGCTCTTTGCACTGAGAAATTAACTCTCTTCCAATAAAACCTTTCGCTCCGGTAATAACAACTTTCATTTTACTCTCCTTAGATACCCATCTTGACTAGAAGAAACATATAATTTGTTATAACTTTTATCAAGCTCAAAATTATTATGTTCCTTTAAAAACTCTTCTATGGCTTCTTTTGGGCTATTATTAAGATACATTTTTTCAGAATTGCTTACTTTTGATAACTTTGATGTTATAGTATCAAACACTACAATATAACTTTCAGGATTTACAAATTCATGATAAAGTTGCAATTCTTTTAAAACATGATTTTTTGTGTGATTTGAATCAAGGCAAACAATAACTTTGTAATCCTTGGGCATCATTTTTCTAATTTTATCAATTGTCTCTTCAGAAATAGAGCTTCCTTCAATTAATTCTATTCTATTAAACATTGGGTGTGCTTCAATTACTTTTCTGTTATGTTCCCTTATTTCAATATCTATTCCTATGACTTTTCCCTTGCCCAATAACTCTAGCAATGATGCATAATAAATAAGCGAGCCTCCATGAGCAATCCCTGTTTCGATAATTACATCTGGCTGGATTTTGAAAATTAGTTCTTGCATAAGTATCATATCTTCAGGAGTCTGGAGTATTGGAACCCCAAGCCAGTCAATTTCATAAGACAAACGATTCTCTGCTGAGACCTTTGCCCATTTAATTGCTGCTTCTTCTAACTCTCTAATATTTTTGTTCTCTTTTATACTGACATATTTTCTTAATGGAGGAATATTTTCGTATTTATTCATATTATCTCCTTTAATTTTTTATCAAATTAATTTTCTATTACAACTTTTTAATTATTACAGTATTTTACGTAATAATTCTATTCACAAAAAGATATTATTTTTTTAATACCTTTACAAATGAAAGTTTTTGGTTCCCAACTAATATCTTTCTTAATCTTTGATATATCTGCCCAAAAATTATCAGAGCAAATTTTTTCGGTTTTATATAAATCATCTTCTGATTTGTGCTCAAAATTTAATTCACTATATATAATATTGATAATGTCTTGAATACTACTTGAGCATCCGGAACCGATGTTATAAACAGTGCTTTGTTTACATTTTTCCAATATCGCTACAATTGCTCTTGCAACATCCTCAATATAAATAAAATCATTTCTTGTAGAAGGTGTTTTAATCTTTAGTTCTTTACCTTCTCTCACGCATTTGATAATGTAAGGAATAAGTGAATTTTCCCTTTGTCCAGGACCATAGACATAAAAAAGTCGAGTCCAAACAAACTGCATATTCTTTTCTTTTGCAATTTCTCTCCCTAACAAGTGTAACGCATTTTTTGCAGTAGTAAATGCATTTGAAAATTTTACTGGTAGATCTTCACTAATTTTCCCCTGATTTTGTCCATATTCCCAACAGCTTCCGGTACAAATAATTTTTTTACATCCTATCCCAGCAAGTTCTTCAAATAAATTTAATCCATATTTAAGGTTCTTTATACTCATTTCAGCAGAATAATCAGGTATTCCTTCCCAAGCCATGTGTATTGCTGAGTCTGGATGAAAATTTTCAACAGCACTTTTCCAGCTGTCAATGTTAGAGAGGTTGCCTTTAACAAGCTTAACTTCTTTGGGAAGATTTAATTCCCTTGTTTGAGCTTTAGGTTTTTCTGAAAGTAAAAGCAAATGGTGCCCTTTCTTAGATAGTTCTCTAACCACATAAGGCCCTATAAATCCTGTACCACCAGTAACAAAAACTTTCATGGTAAATACCTACTAAACATCCAATCCTCCATGCTTTTCAACAAATTCTTTGAAACTTATTGCCCTTGAATCCCTTTTCGATATAATAGGGTTTTTAACGGGCCATATAATTCCAATATCAGAATCATTCCATTTGATTGCACCTTGGCTTTCGGGAGCATAATAATTATCAATTTTATATAGGAGAGTGCAATTGTCGGTTAATGTACACATTCCCATTGCAAATCCTCTTGATATATATATCATTTTATTATTATTCCCTGAAATAATCATACTTTCCCATTTACCAAAAGTTGAAGAACCTTTTCTTAAATCTACAACTACAATAAATATTTCTCCGGTTACAGTTCTTATAAGTTTTGTTTCTGTATGTGACGGAAACTGAAAGTGAAGCCCCCTTAAAATATCTTTCTTTTTAGAATAAGAATGGCTTTCTTGAACCCAACTTTCGTGTAATCCATGATTCCTGAACATTTTTTCGTCATATGTTCTCATAAAAAATCCTCTATAGTCTTTATGAGGCTCTAAATTGATTTCAAATATCCCTTTAATCTTTCTTTTTTTTATTATCATATTATTTATCAATCCTTAATATTTTTGGATTGTTTGGCAAAGGTATTATGCACTTACCAGTATAATTAAATATTGTTTTCAATATATCAATTATTTCATCAACAAAGTTCCAAGCTAATATGAATACATAATCTGGATTCTTTTCCATCACATTTTCCGGGCTATCTATTGTTATATGGGTTCCTGCAGTGTAAAATCCTTGTTTAAGAGGGTTCTGGTCTGCAATCATTGAAATAAATTTGGTATCAATTCCGCAAAAATTCAATAATGTGGAACTTCTTGCGGATGCACCGTACCCTACAATAATTTTATCTTCTTTTATCAAATTATTCATTATCTCTAATAATTCTTCGCGATGTGAATATGCTTTTTTGGCAAATTCTTCCCAGCTGCTTAATTCATTTAATTCAATTTCTTTTTCAACTTCCCTGTATGATTGAACTATGGGTTTTTCCTCTGTTTTATTCTTTTTAATATACAATACGAGGGATCCTCCACTTATAGGGCTTTTTTCAATATCAAAAACAAATAATCCATATTGATTAATCAATTGTTCTATGCTTTTAAAGGTAAAATAACATAGGTGCTCATGATATATTGAGTCATAATGTAATTCCTCACATATTTTCTCTGCATAATGTACCTCTAAAACTAATAATCCTTCGTCTTCTATGCATAGTTTTAGTCCTTTAACAAAATCATGAAGATTTGCTACATGTGGGAGAACATTTCTAGCAAAAACAACTTGTGCATATCCATACTCTCTAATTATTTCCCTTGCCAATTCTTCGCCAAAAAATCCACATATTGTAGAAACTCCTTCCCTTATTGCTTTATCAGCAATATTTTTTGCAGGGTCTACTCCTAAAGCCTTATGACCATTTTCCATAAAAGGAATTAAGAAAGTTCCATCATTGCTTGCAACCTCAAGAGTATACCCTTCATGAAGATTTTCTGTTCTTGACAAAATCTCTTTGTAGAAATTTACTGCATGTTCCTTTGCTGTTTTTGAAGTTGCAGTAACCCAAATATAATTCGAGAAAAGCTCTTTTGGATCTGCTGTATGATTTAGCTGAACAAGATTACAGTTAGGGCACCAGCTTAAAGATAAAGGATAAAACTTTTCTTTTTCATTAGGGGTTTTAAGAAGAGAGTTTGCAAAGGGTTGGTTACCCAAATTGAAAAATTCTCTAATATTTTTATTTTTACATACCCTACATTCGCTGATTTTTATCATAGTCATATAATATAATCCATTTTTTATTTAAAATTATCTGTTAAATCCATTTATTATTTTACAGTATTATTTTATCAAATTTAATGAGATCTTTTACGATTTCCAAAAAATTTTTATTAGGGGTAACAAGGATTGTTTTAACTCTTGCTGCTTCTCCTGCTTCAACATCTCTCTCATCATCACCAATAAAAACTGCTTTTGTTAAGTCAATATGATGTTCTCTTGCTGCCTGAAAAAACATGCCTGGCTTTGGCTTTCTGCATTCACATCCCTCATCCCATCCATGAGGGCAATAGTAAATTCCTGAAACTTTTGCTCCACGATTCTCCAGCTCCTTTTTCATTTTCTCATGGATTTCTTTTAAATCATTTTCTGTCATTATTCCTCTTGCTATTCCTGCCTGGTTTGATATTATGTAAGTATCATAACCCTTTTTTGTGAGAAGAGTTATTGCTTCCACTGAACCAGGAAGAAATTCAAACTCATCCCAACTCTTAACATAATCAGTTTTAGGCGGTTTTTTATTTATCACTCCATCCCTATCAAGGAATATATTTTTTTTTAGTTGGAGATATTTTTCAGTTATAGAAAGTCTTTCAAGATTTCCGATACTATAATACTTATGATCAGTTAGATAACCTGCAATTTGTTTTTCCTTAATTAATTTGGGCAATATTTCCTTTTCAAATGAAATATTTATATCTGGCATCAGTTCAAGAACTTTCTTGTTAATAATAAAAAAACCTATATCCACGCCAGAAAGATTTTTCTCTTTTCTGCTCTTATCATACAAAATAACATAGCCTTGATCATCAACCTTCATATTGCTTTTTGTAAAATTATCTTTATTTATATAGATTGTTACTGTTACCAGAACATTATGATTGTTATGATATTTTACTAGCTCTTTAAGATTAAGAAGCCAATAGTTGTCACAGTACATCAAAAGAAAATTGTTATCAAGCAATTTTTCAGCATTTTTTATCCTTTTTCCAGTTTCAAAAGAAATATCCCCTATAGAATATTTTATTTTTATTCCAAAATTGGAGCCATTTCCAAAATATTTTCTTATTTTGTCAGGAAGATATCCCAAAAGTAGAATAACTTCTTTTATCCCATTTTCCTTAAGTAACTCTATTAAATGTTCCAGAAAAGGTTTTCTGTTAATGGGAATCATCGGCTTTGGTAAATTATCTGTTAATGGCCTTAGCCTTGTTCCAATGCCCCCTGCAAGAATTACCGCCTGTTTAACTAATACCATACTATATCCTCTTTATCTATTTTTAATCCAGAAAAGATTATTATCAACCATATTACCTTCAACAAGATGTTTTAGTTGAGGCAGCCGATTGCATAATCTTCCTCTAAACATTTCTTCGGTAAAATTTATTCTTCTAAAGAATTCAACAAGCTCTTTTCCTCCCTTTATTAAGTCCCACTCAGGTTTGTAGTAATCTTTTAAAACTGATAATATTTTTTTAAATGATACCTTATACGTCCTTGAATCAGGGCCATGCTCTCCTGTGAAAACAAGTGAGCATCCTCCTACAACCTTTTGGGCTGCCTCAGCAAGATACCTGATAGTATAGTTCCCATTTTTAATTCCTGTATTAAAAGATTGGTTTGAAACAAGTTCTTTTGGAGCTTCAATTCCCGCAATAAAAGCATTGCATACATCCCTGATATGAACAACTGGCCTCCAGGGAGTACCATCACTTTTTATTTCTATTTTGCCGGTTGTATAAGCGCATGCAATCAAGTTGTTAAAGACAATATCACACCTTAATTTAAGACTTACGCCAAAAACTGTTGAAGGTCTGAAACAAACAACAGTAAAATTATCTGAGCCAAGTTTTTTGAGTTCATATTCAGCATCCCATTTTGTCTTTGCATATGCCGTTATTGGATTTTTTTCACTCTCATCCTCGGCAAGTTCATTGTCAGCCACAGAAATACCATACATACTTTGAGATGAGGCATAAATAAATCTCTTACTCCCTGCTTGTTTAGCAAGGTTAGCGAGTTTTATTGTTGAAATTAGATTGATATCATATGTCAATTTTGGGTTAAATTCCCCAAGAGGATCATTCGATAAAGCAGCAAGGTGGATAATTGCATCTACATTTTTTAAATCTTCTATTGATATATTTCTTACATCTTTAGATATTTGATTTATTTTGCCTTCTGAATTATCTTTTTCAATTCCTTGGTAAAAATCAGTATCAAGCCCTATAACCTTATAATCTTTTTCAATAAGCATTGCTGTTAATACCGATCCGATATAACCTTTATTACCAGTAACAAGAATACTCATAATAACCTCTTTAATTTATTTTTCGTTTTTTTTCATTTCAGTTAAATAAGATGAAATAAGATGTGACAATACCAAATGGAGGTCCTCTATTCTCCCATAATGATTTGATGGAATATGAATATAATAATCAACCTTATCTTTCAATTTGCCGCCATCAAACCCCAAAAAATCTATAGTAATCGCACCTGATTTTGATGCAGTATCAACAGCATTTAAAATATTTTGTGAGTTTCCACTTCCGGTTATGGCAATAATAATATCATCGGAACTTACTAAATTTTTTAATTGTTGAGAAAAAACATCATTATAATCTAAATCATTGGCTAATGCGGTAAGATGTGCTACATTATCAGTTAATGATATTACTCTGAATCGCTTTTCTTTTTCATCATAAATCCTTTGAAGTGTTCCCTTGTTAAGGTCACAGGCAAAATGAGATGCTGTTGAAGCGCTTCCTCCATTTCCAATAATAAATATTTGCTTATTTTTTTGTAAGCCTTGTATAATATATCAGTAACTTTTTTAATGTCTTCAACCGATATTTTATCAATTGTTTCTTTTAGTTCTTCAAAATAATTTTTTATAAATTCCATTTTTATTTAAATCCCCCAAAATAATTTAGTTACTTTGCTCAGTATGTTTGTATTCAATCATTAACATATATTATTTTACTTCCTTCTGGTTCAAACTTGAAGGATAGTTCTTTAAGATTTGATAAAGTTTTTCTCACATTATCCTGATTTTTTTCTTCACAATAAAACAATAAGAAACCTCCGCCACCAGAGCCTAATATTTTACCTCCAACAGCTCCAGCTTTTTTTGCCTTTTCGTAATAAGAATTTATAATTGGGTTGGTAATATTAGAGGCTAATTTTTGTTTATAAACCCACCCCTTATTTAATATTTCTCCAAAACTTGTAATATTTCCACATTTTAATTCATCCAAAAGTTTTTCAGATAATCCAACCATTTTATTTAAAATATCAAGATTGTCTTCTGTCTTTCTTCTTTGTTCGGTTAATACAGTATCTGATCTTGTTTTTATACCAGTATAAAATAATAAAAGATTCCTGTTTAATTTTTCTTTAATCCCTTTTTTTATAATTATAGGATTTATAAATACACTTTCATCTGAATTAAATTGAATATGATTAAATCCACCATAAGCAGCAGCATATTGATCTTGTTTTCCAATAGGATGTCCAAGTATTTCTGTTTCAATTTTGCATGCTTCTCTTGCTAAAGTCTCAGCAGATACATTCTCCCCTTTAAAAGCATGTAGGGAATTTAAAGTACCAACGATAAGACTGCTTGAACCCCCCAGTCCAGATCCTTCATGGGCAGGTAACAAATCTGACATATAAACAATATCTATTCCCCCATTTGTAATTCCCAATAATTTCAATGCCTCTCTAACCAAGTTATGTTCGATATCTTCAATATTCTTAACTTCTTCTATTTTAGAATAACCAATTCTTATCTTATCAGTAAATCTTTTATTTACGGTTATATATATATATTTATTAATTGTTGCACTTATAACAGAACCATAACCGTGTTGGTAATATGCTTTAAGGTCAGACCCTCCTCCGGCAAAACTCATTCTAAATGGTGTTTTTGAAATAATCATATTTTTTTATTCCTTTTGACATCTTCATTGAATTTCTTTATAAATCTTTTCTCTTATTTTAATTATCTCTTCCAAATTCTCCTTATAATACTTATCTATATCTCCTTTTCCTTTTTCATCTAAGTCCCGCTGAACACACTTTTGGTTTATTTTGGTAATTTTTGGATTTTCATCTAAATAATCGATTACATTATAAAGATTAAGTACTTTTTTAAAGGGGATATTTGAGTAAATATTCCTAATTAATTTGAAATCTTCTTCGTAATCCAAAGTTAATCTTAACTCGGGCCTATTAAGTTTGTCTTCAATTTTAATTCTCTTAATATTAAAAATTTCTGGTCTGTCTATTAAATAACCCCAAAATTCTGTATCTATAACAGATTTTATCTTGCAAACCACTTCTAAGGCTTTCACTTTCATTCCATATGTTGCTGTTCCCAGAGGAAGTCCCTCTAATTTTATAAAATCATATTTATTTCTTCTGATTTCATCTACAATTAAATTAGAATAACGAATAGTTATAAGTGGGTTATCGGCAGTAATTCCTAAAAAATAATCTAAATTAAATAATTTTGCAGTATCCATAAGTCTTTTCAAAGCATCCTCTTCATCACCATTAAAATAATAAATGTTATTTTTCTGAGCAATATCAACCAAGGGTTTATCTTGAGGATTAGTAGAGGTACAAAGAACTATTTCCGAAACATCTTTTATTTCTTTTATTCTATCTATTAATCTTTCAATAACGGTTTTTCCGTTTAAATCCTTAATTATTTTTAAAGGTAATCTTTCTGATTTTAATCTTGCAGTAATTAGAAACCCTATCTTCATTTTTTTCTCCCCTTGCCTTTTCCCACATGTGTAAAGTTTTCTAAGCCAATTTTTTTGAATTTATATTTGACTTTGCTGAAGTCCACTATTTCATCTTTGTTAATATTGCAAATTGCTTCTAATCCGATTAACTGTAAAAATAGATTTTGTTTTATTGGGCTTTCTTCTACCGTTCTTTTAAACCATAAATTGTCCAGAGAAAGTTTTTCACTTATTTTAATATCTTTTTTGGCTACAATGGCTTTTTTCATTGGACCTGTATTTCCAGATTCTAATTCTGCCTTTGTCATTTTTAAATTTCCATTACCATATACTTTTAATGTTAACCCCATCAAGTCTTCTATTTTAAGCATTTGCGTCTTGCCAACGGCTGCATGGTAATCTATCCGCTCTATCCCATAATCCGGAGTATAATGTTTTTCTAAAATATTAATACCCATCATGGCTGCCATGCAACTAATAATTTCATTATTAGGATCATCAAAGGCAGTATGGTCCGCATAGCCAACCGGTAATTTAAACAAATCTCTTATTTTTAGCATCTTAGATAAATTAATATCAGTATATTTAGTTGGATAACTTTGGAAACCATACATCAAAAGTATATTGTCTTTTCCTTTGGTTTTTAAAAAATTAATAGCGTAAGTAATTTCGTCTATAGTAGAGCCCCCTACGCCCAGTATAATTTGTTTATTATATTTAGATACAGCGTCGAGTAGAAAGTAATCGTTTAATCCTGTGGCATGAAGTTCTATCGCTGTAATGTTGATATTATTCTCTAAAATATATTCGATACTTTCAACATCGTCGCACAAAACGATTATTTTCAAACCCTTTTTATTTGAATAATTAATAATATTACTCCATTGATTTTTCGAAAATGTCCACTTTTTACTTTCCTCTATTATAGGATGTTTTTTCTGCATATAACTCTCAGGATTTAATAGCATATGAAATTTAATAGCATTTAATTTCAATTCTGCAATATCATCAATCGTTTTATAGAGATATTTGATATCTCCTTCATGGTTGTATGCAATTTCTCCTATAATGTAAGGTTTCAAAATGATATCATTCATTGCTTTCCTCCATTTATAACTTATTATAATTTTTTATTTTCGGAATATTATCAATAATTTAATATAAACGATTTATTGTAATTTCTTTAAATCACTTATTTTTCTTATCTAGTTTATTTTTAAATCCCTTACTTCCTTTTCTTACTGCAACAATAGATAATATATTCATAAACTAATGTGCCTCCAAACTAATTAAAAAATACCCATACCGCCATGTTTCAGACGATGATCTAAATCTGTTTCATCAAGATGAACATTATCCATTAAGCTACCAAATAAATTTTTCATTTTACCTTTAATTTCTTCTTTTGTTATAAATTTTTTATAATTTTCCTCTGTTACCTTCATCATTTCTTTTCGCTTTTTTATTAACTCTTCATCTGTAAAATAATCAGTCAAGTTGACAGTAAAATCTCTTGCATCACCTATTTTCATAAAATATTCATGAAGTCTATTTTTATCTATTCTTTTTGTCTCTAAAGCAAAATTAAATATTTGAGTACCTGGATAAGGAGTTGCAAACATTAAAGAATATAAAGGAATATTATTTCTAACACAAAAATCTACAGTTTCTTTGCAACTCTCTTCATCTTCGCCAGGCATGCCAATAATAAAAGAAACTGGGACTGGCAAATCATATTTTCTACAAATTTTTATCACTTTTTCCATCATTTTAACTGTTTGTTTTTTATTCATACTATTTAGCATTCTCTGAGACCCAGATTCAAACCCAAATGAAATAGAGACACATCCAGCATTTTTCATAATTTTAATAAGATCTTCGTTTCGTGCTACAATATTAGCTCTTCCAGTGCAAGACCACAATAAATCAGGGAAAAAACGATTTCGCGCCTTGCAAAACTCTTTCACCCTTCTTGTATCGGTCATAAATTCATCATCTTGAAAAGATATAAAATCTATATGATAACTTTTTTTCAGAAACTTAATTGCGTTAACTACAAAATTTACCGAATGAAACCTAGGCCTATAGCCCCACGGCTGGTAACAGAAAGTACATCTATATGGACATCCTCTGATAGTTATTAAATCAATATCTCTCCCTATACCCACAATAGGATTCGAAAGATATATCTCCATTGGGAGTAAATCATAAGCTGGCAAATAACTTTCTTTATCCAAATTTAAAATAAAAGACCGAAACGCATTAAAGATTATCTCATTTTTATTACCTTTATTTTTATAACAGATCCCAAGTATATCATCTAAAGATGAATTTAAATTTCTTTTTAATTTCTTTAACAATTCTATAATTGTTATTTCACCTTCACCAGTACAAACGATATCTATACCTGAATTCTTAAGCAACACTTTAGGGGCAGGCATGGCTATATATCCACCTGCTATTATTTTTGCTTCAGGGTTTACTAACTTTATAAATCTGGATAATTCTACAATATATTTGTAAACAGTATTTAATCCCCCAATTAAAACAATATCAAACGCGCTATTTTTTATAATGCTTTTAACCTCTTCCTCATCGTACCTATACGCATTAATATCTAGAAAAACAGGATTAAGATTAAGTCTTTTTCTAATTATATTAGCCAATATAGCAAGGCCATGTGGAATATGACGTGGTTTATCACTTAACCTAATAGGTGGGTTTATTATTAAAATTTTCATTTTTTCTCCATTCATTAATTTTAAAATCTAATATGATTAAATTATAATTTTATTCAATTAAAAATTTTCATATACTCTATCGCTTTTTTATATTCTCCCCACTCTCCTATATCGAACCAAGAACAATTTACTGGATAAACCTGTATTTTGAATCCTTTTTTCTTAGCCAATACTAATAAATCAGGCATATCTATTTGCTGATTTTTCGGGATCAAATCAACAACTTCCGGCTCCAAAACATAGACTCCTGAATTGACAATAAAATGATAATCCGGTTTTTCAATAATTTCTTCAAAATCCGCACGCTCATTTTTCATATTCAGAATACCATAAGGAATATTTATATTACGACTTACTCCCAATATTGTTATCTGATTATTATTCTGTTTATGATAACTTAACAGGTCATCATAATTTGCATCAATCACCACATCACAATTCGAAACAATAAATGTATCGCCCAACTTTTCTTTGATTAAAGATAGTGCCCCTATCGTTCCTAAAAAATCTTTTTCTTGAATATATTCGATTTGATAATTATTAGGATTTTCTGCAAAATACATTTTAATCATTTCGGCTTTATAATTTAAAGCAATTATAAATTTATTAAATCCATATTTTCTGAAACTATCCATAATTACTTCTATAACCGGCTTATCATCTATAGGAATTAAAGGTTTGGGTAATATTTTGGTAAAAGGGTCGAGCCTTTTACCTTTGCCGCCAGCCATAATAATTACCGGAACACTCTTTATAGCACACGCTATCTCACCATTTTTTAAAAAATCTTTCCATAGAAAAATATCAATTATCTTATTTTTTTTATCAATTACTGGAATATGTCTTATTTCATATCTTTTCATCAATCGTAAGGCTTCTTCTTTATTACTCTCATAAGATATTACAATAGGATTTTTAGTCATTATGCCTTGTATAGGGGTTTTAAAGTCAAGACCTTTTATGATTGCTCTTCTCATATCTCCATCAGTTACAATCCCTAAAATCCTTTCTTCCTCATCTACTACAATCAATACCTGTAAGGCAATCTTATCTATTTGCTTTAATGCTTCTTTTAAAGAAAGGTTGGGCTTTACTAATAATTTTTTGCATTGTTCAGAAATCATTTAAAATTCTCCCATCTAAAAGGTTCATCTTGCCTAATATTATTTGTAAGCTTCATTCCTATAACTATCTCTTTAAATTTTAAGGGTATTCCTGTCCCCGGTCTTTTTATTGCTATATCTGATTCTTCTATTACTTCTCCCACTCTAATCTCCCTGGTAGCAATAAGACTTCTCCTGACCACTTTCATTATCTTAAGCTCACTTTTAGTAGGTTTTTTTATTCCACTTCCTAAAGCTATTTCGATATTTTTTATCGTCTTTACCATTTCTTTTAATTCACCCGGTTCTAATGATGCCTTATGGTCAGGTCCCGGCAAATTTTTATCTAAAGTAAAATGTTTTTCAATTATTTTTGCCCCCATAGCTACGGCAGCAACAGGTACTTCTATCCCCAGAGTATGGTCTGAGTAACCTACTGGTAGTTTAAACGCAGCTACTAAAGTTTGTATTGCTTTTAAATTAACTTCTTCGTAAGGAGTGGGATAATTAGTAGAACAGTGTAATAATGCTATCTTTGCCTTCGAATTAACCGACCTAATAGTAGTTATCGCTTCTTCTACTTCTCCTAAATTTGCCATACCAGTTGACATTATTAGAGGTTTATTCTTAGCTGCAATATGTTTTAAATAAGGATAATTCATTATTTCACATGAGGGTATTTTATATATATCTATTAAATCATAAAGAAAATCTATACTCTGATGATCAAAAGGAGTTGATAAAAACATAATTTCTTTTTTATCACAGTATTTTTTTAATTTTATAAAATCATCAAAAGAAATTTCCAGTTTCTTAATCATCTCTAACTGAGACTTATCTGAACCGGTAGTCTTTTTCTGATATTCAGCCTTATCGGCTAATTTTGAAACCACATTTTCTGCTTTAAATGTCTGAAATTTAACTGCATCTGCCCCCGCATCTTTAGCGACATCAATAAGCTGGTAAGCCAAATCTAAGCGGCCATTATGATTTACTCCTGCTTCCGCGATAATGAATACTTTAGAAGTATCTACGCCATTCATTCTTTTTTACCTCAAAATCTAATTTCTTTTTTAAAAGTTTTTCTTTGGGGATTTCTAATATCTCGTTCATTGCTTTAATTACATATTTGCTTGTTTGGCCATCTCCATAAGGATTTTTTAAGTTTTTTATTTTTGTCAAAAATTCTATATCATACAAAGCTTTTTCTATACCTTTACAAATTTCATTGACTGAATATCCTGTTTGGATAACGCTTTCGGGCTGTAATCTACTTTCCTGCCTATTTCCAATGTTCACTGTAGGAATCAAAAAAGAAGGAACTTCAATAATGCCACTTGAAGAATTACCTAGCACAGCCTTTACATACTTTAAAAAACTCAAATACAATTTTGAACCAAGATTATCAAAAAAATATGCCTTAGGATTATTATCTACAAATCCTCTTATCGTATTTACTATTTTGTCTGAACCTACTTCTGCATTGGGCCTAGTAAAAATTATTTGAAAATCAAATTTTGATAATGCCTCCAATAAATTTTTTATTTGCCACCCCACCCTATCTTCTCCCTCAAGAGTAACCGGATGATAGGTACATATTATAGTATTTTTATTAACATCAATTCCGGTTAATTTTAAAATCTCTTCTTCTCTATATAATTCTAATTTTTTTATATTTTCAAGTCCCGGTGCACCAACAATGTGAATACGCCAATCTTCCTCTCCCATTTCACTTATATTTTCTGCATATAAACTAGTTGAAGGCATATGTACATGAGTCATTTTGGTGATAGCATGACGTACTTGTTCATCTATTACACCTGTTGTATTTTCTCCTCCGTGGAGATGGATAATAGGAACTTGATACAATAATGCAGCAATAGCCATAATAAAAAGTTCATATCTATCTCCTAACAAAACTATAAAATCAGGTTTGTAGGTATTAAAAATTTGTGTAATTTGAATAAGTCCATTTCCAACTGAAGAAGTTAAAGAAGAAGCATCTGATGATGTATCTAAAAAAGGAATTTTTGTAATATTCTTTATATTATCTTTTAAAATTTCTTCAATTGTATTTCCGTATTCTTCAGAAAGATGAGTACCTCCTACAACCAAATAAGTATTAATTTTATTATTCTTCTGCATTTCTTTTATTATCCAACGCTGCAACCCATAATCTGCACGTGTGCTGGTAAATATAAAAATATTTTTTTTACTTATCATTTTTAAAACATTTTCCTTATTATTAATTCTTGTGATTTTCAATCAACTAAACCAAAAAATAAATTATCAAATCTTATTTTTTGTTTTTTATAATTTTCGCCGGATTTCCTAAAGCAATTACATTGTCAGGAATATCTTTTATTATCACACTTCCTGCGCCGATAGTAACATTTTTCCCTATTTTAATCCCTTGAATTATTGTAGCGCCTATACCAATAAAAGTTAATTCACCAATATTTACCGCTCCAGAAATATGCACACCCGGAGAAATATGACAATGGTTTCCTATTTTACAGTCATGTTCTATTATTGCACCAGTATTTATAATACAATTCTTACCAATAGATGAACCAACATTAATTATGCATCCTAGCATAATAACCGTTCCCTCATCTATCTTAATACTTTTATCAACAATAGCTTCAGGTGAAATTATCACGAGAACCTCATAACCAATTTCTCTCGCCATGTTAAATAATGTATATCTTTTTGTATTGTCCTTAGTGCTGCCAACAGTAATTAGTGCATAATGTATTCCGCTTTGGTAAATATCTCTTAAATTATCATCTGTACCTATAACCTTAATTCCTTTTATTAAACTTCCTAATTTATAATTATCAACAATGCCTGCAATTTCAAAGTTATCTAATTTCTTTAGTATTGATATAACTACTTTACAATGTCCACCGCCACCAATTAAGACAATCTTCTTTTTAGCCATTCAAAGTCTCCTTAATTGCTAAAGCTGTTTCTTTTATATCTTCTTCCTCATTCAAAGTCGAACTGGGTAGACATATACCCTGATTATAAATCTCATAAGCATTGGAACAAAGTTTTGAAAATTCCTTCAAATAGGGCATTTCGCTTGCTGGCACAAAAATCCTTCTGGTGGGAATTCCTTTTTCTTTTAATTTTAACTTCAGATTATCTATATCCATATTATTTTTATCAATCTTGATACAGGTGAGCCACCAGCTGCCAGAGGCATTATCAGATTCTTCTTGAAATTTAATATAAGACAAATCGCTTAAAACTTCTTGATATATTTTCCTGAATTTTCTTTTCTTATCTAAAAATTTATTAATCCTTTCTAACTGCGCCAAACCTAAAGAAGCCTCAATATTGGTCATTCTATAATTAAATCCTACTTCAGGGTGATAATAATCTTTAGAGGCATCTCTTGCTTGGTTTACTAAAAATTTAATATGCTCGGCTTTTTTTTGATTATTGCTTACTATCATACCACCGCCACCGGTGGTAATTAATTTATTGCCATTAAAACTAAAACAGCCAAAATCTCCGAAAGTACCAGTCTGTCTGTTTTTATAAATCGCTCCTAAACTCTCAGTGGCATCTTCGATTACAAATAATTTATTTTCTCGGGCAATTTCTATTATCTCATCGATATCGCAGACACTTCCATATAAATGTACAGGGATTATTGCTTTGGTTTTTTTGGTAATAACTTTTTTAATTTCCTGTGGGTCAATATTCCAGGTAACAGGATCTACATCTACAATTACCGGTTTAGCTCCAACAAATAAAACAGGATTTATGGTAGCAATAAAAGTAAGGGCGGGTACAATTACTTCATCCCCTTCTCCAATTCCTAACTGGTAAAGTGCCATATGGAGAGCGGCAGTTCCACTTTGGGTCGAAATAGCTTTTTTAGAGCCAATATATTGGGCAAATTTTTCTTCAAATTCAGGGACAAAGGGACCTACAACAGAAACAAAATTAGTATCAATAGCCTTTGTAAGATATTTTTTTTCCAAATCACCTAAATTAGGATCATCGAGAAAAATATTAGACATTGTAAATTCCTTCTTTGTATATATTTAAATTTTCTCTAAACCAATCTATGGTTTTCTCTAAACCTTCTTCCAATGTATAGTTTGGTTTCCATCCGGTAAGATTGTGTGCTTTAGAATAATCACATACTAATCTTTGAACTTCGCTTTTTTCAGGTCTGATGCGTTTACTATCTACTTTAATTTTTAAATCAACCTTAGTCAATTTGCTGATGAGGATAACCAGATCACGAATAGAAATATCTGTAGCGGTGCCTATATTTATAACCTCACCTAAAGTATTTGGATGCAAACCTATTTTATATATCCCCTCTACTGTATTTAAAACATAATTAAAATCTCTACTTGAATTCAAATTACCTAATCTTATATCGTTTTTACCATTTAAGGCTTGAGAAATAATGGTGGGAATTACAGCTCGAGCTGATTGCCTTGGACCAAAAGTATTAAAAGGTCGTACAATGGTAATAGGTAAATTAAAAGATAAATAAAAAGTTTTAGCTAAATAGTCAGCGCTTGCTTTTGTAGCTGCATAAGGAGATCGAGGATTAATGGGATGATTCTCGTTAATAGGAATATGTTGAGTAGTTCCGTATACTTCACTGGTGGAAGTATGAATTACTCTTTTTGTTTCAAGTTCACGGGCAGCTTGTAAAATATTGTAAGTTCCTTCAATATTTGTCTTTACATAGGCTAAAGGCGAATAATAGGAATAAGGAATGCCTACAAGGGCTGCAAGATGAAATACATAATCAATTCCTTTCATGCTCTCGTAGACAGAATCATAATCCCGAATATCACCTGAATAAATTTCAATATCATCAATATATTTTGATTTCTCCAGCCATCCCCAAAAATTGCGGGAATTATAGTGGACAAATGCTTTTATCTTATGTCCATGTTCTACTAAATATTCGGTAAGATGAGAACCTATAAAACCCCCTGTACCAGTAACAAGTATTTTTGCCATTTTATTATATACTCCTTCTAATCAGCCAATCATATTTAATTTACCAATTGACCGATTAAGAAAAACTAAAGAAATTAATCAACCTATTTACCAATTATCTAATTCTTAAACCAGTCAATTTAGTGATTTATTTCATTGTAACAGGCTCCATTTACCCTTTTATTTAACTGCTAAAACCCTTATAAAATAAGCCTTTTAGACTTTCTTTAACATAACGGTGATTTGAAGCGTTTTTTAGAAAAAGATAGGGTTTTACCTTAAGATCCTTAAAGAAATGCATATACGCAGTTTTCTTCTGAAAGACTTATATACCAACCCTTTCAAGAGTTAAAAAAAGTTATTTTTAGCTCTTTTTTACTTATTTTTGTGATGATTTGCGTGATGAATATTCATTAAATTTTTGGGAGATCTCTGAAACCCTTGTATTATCTACGTTTTTAGAACATGTGAATTTTTAGAATAAAAACAATAAAGATACTAATTTTTGTTTATAGAGTGCAAATTATCAATCTTTAATTTTAACTTATGAATTAATATTTTTATTTTACAAACATATAATTATGTAAAAACAATTACTTTGTTCAATATATGAACATATATAAACTATATCACAGAAGTAATGCTGAGTCAATCAGCTGTTTAAATGTGTCATTTACGAATTAAAAGTGAACTCTTAAAAACAAACTACAACTATAATAATATAGGATTAAAAAAGTGAGGTCCTATATTTATGAAACAGCTACATAAAAAGTTCACCGATTATCAGATCAAAGAACTAATTACCCGTTATCTAAAAAAGAAAATAGCAAGAAAATACATCCAAGAAATTTTAGGTATTAAGAAAACAAGATTCTTTGCTTTAGTAAAACGATTAAAAGTTGATCCCGAAAATTTCTCTATTCTGTACTCTCGTAGAATACCTACTCGAAAAATTTCAAAAGATATTGAGAGAAATATTGTAAAAGAATTAATGATAGAAAAAGGTTTAATTAAGAATAAAGATATACCGATTAAGTGGTATAACTACAGTTACATAAAAGATCTTTTAGAACAAAAATATAATCAGAGAGTTTCTCTGCCTACCATAATCGATCGAGCCAAGAGGAATAATTTTTACTTTTTAAAGCCAAAGAGAAAGGCTCATGATAGAGAAGTAATAACTAACTATCCGGGAGAACTTATTCAACATGATTCTTCTCATCACCAGTTTGCCCCTTATGCGCCCAGTAAATGGTATCTGATTACCTCTTTAGATGATTTTAGCCGCCTTATTCTTTATGCCGTTTTAGTGGAAAGAGAGACCACCTGGAAACATATTCTGGCCCTAGAGGATGTTTTATTAAAATATGGATTTCCTCTGGCCTATTATGTAGATAGTCATTCTATTTTCCGGTTTGTACAAAGTAGAGATTCCTTCTGGCGAAATCACTACAGACTTACTGATGAGGCTAATCCGCAGTGGAAACAGGTTTTGGATGACTGCAGGGTTAAGGTAACCTATGCGCTTTCTCCACAAGCCAAGGGGAAGATTGAAAGACCCTATAGGTGGATTCAGGACAGATTAGTAAGGACCTGCTATAGAGAGAATATCAGGGATATTAAAAAAGCCCAATTAATCTTAAGTAATCTTGTCCAAAAATACAATTACCGGATAGTTCATTCTACCACCGGGGAGATCCCCTATATCAGATTTCAAAGAGCAATAAGAGAGAAAAGAACTCTCTTTAGAGAATTTACCATAAGGCCGCCTTTTAAGTCGACAAAGGATATCTTCTGTTTAAGAATAGATAGAATGGTAAACTCTTATCACAAAGTTTCTATAAATAATTTAGAATTGAAAGTACCCAAAGCTCCACTACACGAGAGCATCCAACTTCGGATAGTACCAGATAGAGAATCTGGTGTATCTGAAGTAAGATTCTGGCATAAAGATGAGTTTTTAGGTAATCAAAAAGTTAAAAATTCTGAGCTTAATTTAGTGCACTTTTGAAATTTAATTAACGACTTAAGATATCCAGAGATTTAAAAATAGTTTATTTCTAATTTTTAGGGTGTTCACTTTTAAAACTTAACTAACATCAGCTGTTTAAATGCTTATCGTATCAATAAATTGGCTGAACGACAAACCAGCTAACTAAATTCACTTGCGTCTTGCAGCTTGCAACTTGCAACCTTCTTTATCTTTCCTTTACTATATACTATATACCCGATACTTGATACTCGATACTAATTATCCTATACACTCTATGCTAATATGCTCCTCGTAACTTATCTTTTTGACTGGAGGACTGGAAGACTGTTATACCGGCTAACTGCTCCTTGCTATTCCTTCCTTCAACTTCTCCACCACATAATCTATCTGCTCTTCTTTTAAATTATTAAAAAACGGTAAGGCATCTACTACCAACAGGGCTTTTACTTTTTCCAATTCTTCCTTGTTCAGACTCTCTAATTTCTCCTCAACCTTATTTGCATCTAAATTTAACGTTTCTTTTTCAATATCTACAAATAGAGGCCTGGCTCTTTCAAACAAGATACAATTACTGGAGGCAATAA
>SDBS01000643.1_pt1 | contig 34698 bp, 66 predicted proteins | sample 2277091 | NCBI WGS metagenome assembly SDBS01 (sample SAMN10404972, study PRJNA504765) | marine sediment metagenome | isolation source: marine sediment core GS10_PC15, 163 cmbsf | place: Arctic Ocean: Southern Knipovich Ridge | collected 2010 | reverse complement strand
GTCCATCCAAAACTAGACTTCCCAATATGGGTAGATTTCAATGCGTGTCCGCAGCACTTACAAATCTCTTCCCTGGCATAATAGTTAGTTCCCATTTTTTACTCCTTCGCCTGTGGCTACTAAGACGCACTTCTTACGTTCAAAATATTTAGACTCAATCGTCCAGTAACTAACTCCCATTTCTTTTGCAATTATTTTCTTTGCTGCTTTGACAGACTCAAGTTTCTCTGCTCTCTTGTTAACTAATTTTCTTAATTCTGGGAAACGGTATTCACTCTCATCTCTTATTAACTTTTCTCCACGCTTTATTTTCGGTTTCAATTTATTATCTCTTGCACAATGACAACTGCAACATAATGTTATTAAGTTTTTAGGATTATTGTTTGGCTTCTTTGAATATATTCCATTGCCATCTTTATGATGAATGTCAAATGACTTACCCCATTTTTTTATATGATATTCGATTCCCATTCCGCAATCCTGACATTTCCAATTATCTCTATTAAATATTATCTCACGCGCTATTCCATATCTTCTAATATCACTTTGAATTCTTATCTTCTCTTTATTATCATCTCTATGTTTCTGCCTATGATCTACTGTTCTTTTTAGATAGGCTTTAATTTTATCAGGATTATCCTTTCTCCATTTTTTCAATCTGCATGGATCACATAGTTCAGTATTCCCTTTTGCATCCCTTACATTACATGCTATGCACTTCATTCTTCACTCCCCCCGACGTCTGTCCCAACTAAGTCGTCCTTAATCTCAATCATTCTAAGGTTATTTGCAAAAATAAAAAAGACGGCTACAATTATCCATTTCAATTCAATGGAAGTTGGAATCTTATCCCCAAATATAAAACCTACAATTATCAATAAAAATCCTACTATCTCAAAAATATTATATAATTTCATTTTACGCCCACCCCAACTTCTAGGAACTTTTCTTTGTATTTCTCTATTTGCTTCTTTTGTTTATCTGTGAATGGATAGTCTTTTCTGAATCCTAAATAATGCTGTGAAGACTCCGACCATCTTATTCCGCAATACTTACAATCTTCTAGATAATTTCTTTTCTTACCACAATCACAAATAATTCCATCACAAGTATTTAGATGCTCGACTACATCCTCCATTGACTCGAAGTATGTAGTTTCACCAGCAAATTTTACACCTTTTCGTAATGCCATACTACAAGAACATGAATTACATTGTAAGACTATAGGGTTTAATTGCATGAATCTTCCAGCTTCTTTTCTACCAGACATTGATTCACAGATAGTTTGTAATTGATGTGTTTTAACTCCAACTTCCATACATTTCACGAAATGGTCACCACCAAGACCAGCCTCACTTATTGCTTCAACTATTCTGACCTCTTCTTTGTCTTCCATGTCGAACCCAAGATTTGCCAACTTCTTTTTGAATATCTTATTTTTTATTTTTTGTATGAACTTCATTTTCTACTCTCCCCAACGTTTATGCCGTTATGTATAGCTTCTAGCCTCGTGTACTCATCGAATATTTCATTACCTGTTTCTAAAAATGCAACTACTGTAGCATTGAATAAAAATACCAATGGGAACAATATAATCATATAAATTATTCTTAAAGTTTTATTCATTTTCCAGCCCCCGTTTCCCTGTTCAATACTAAGGCGTCCATCTTCTCGCTGATTTCGGCAAGAACTGTTTTTTTATCAATATTGGAATCTTCTGCCGAACCCTCAATATCTCCGATTCTTAATTGCCACAATTCTTTATTATAAGACTGACAAATCTCTATTCTTAAATTACTCATGGTCGACTCCTGTCACACATTCTAGGAACTTCTTTAATTTATCAAGTTCTCTTTCTCTTTCGTCTAGTAATTCATTAAGGAAAATCTCCTGTGATTTTAACTTTTCTATCTTTTTATTTAATTGCAACATTGCCTTAATTAATATCTTTACATCTTTCCTTTTTCTGGAATTTAATATTTTCACCATTTCATCATAATTATTTCTTCTAGTATAATTCTTGAATATTTCTTTATTCCACTTATCATTGTTTAATTTTATTGCTTCTTTAATTTCCATTTTGCCTCCGTCGTCTTTGGTGCAGAGGGCGTCTCGCACTCCAATAATTTCAACATATGTTAAACATTGTCTGCAATAACAATCTTTTCCAACTATCGGTTTATCATATTTCTTACACGCAAAAGCTATATTTGTAGGTCTTTCATGTCCGCAAGATAATTCTCTAATCCATAGTATCTCTTTCATACTGCTTTCTCCTGAGGTACGAACCTATTTACATCACACTCATAATAATCAATAATTCCTTTATCAAATCCGACTGTTTGACCTGCCATGAATTTTAAGAAGGCTTTCCAGTTCTTTTTTCCAATCTTCTCTATTACTTGTTCTTTGTTCATTTTGAACCTCCGTCGCCCTGCTGTTTAGATACGTCGCATGATTTACACATTTTAGTTGTAATCCCTTTAGATTTCTTTCCATGAGGAAAGTTTCTTCTAGTTTTCATCTTTCTTTCATCTCTACCACAAAAATCACACTTCATTCGGCTGCTCCTAAGATTGCGAACTTCTTTTTATAGTATTTATGATCGATTGAACTAAAACCTATTCCAGTTTCTTTTGATACTATTCTTTTTGACTCTTGTATTTTAAACCCATTCTTAATCTGCTTTTGTACCAATTCTCTTATTTTTGGATATTCCCACTCCGAATCATCTTGTTCTAGAAGTCCGCCATATTTCTCCATCATAAATATTTCCCTATGAATCCTGCCATGACATTTTACACATAAGGTAATTAAATTATCCATATCATTATTAATATCCTCAGACCTTCTACCTTTTCCATCTTTGTGATGTACGATTAATTGAAAGTTAAATAATATTATGTGTTGTTGTTGAGACATTCCGCATTCTTGACATTCAAAATTATCTCTTTCTAATACTAGTTGCTTGTTTCCACCGAACATCTGATTATCCCATACCTTTTTATTCATCTCAGGACGTTTTTGGTGATATTCTCTTGCTTGTTTTCTCATCTTCTCCTTATTCTGTGAGTAATTCTCTCTTCTCTTCCTGTTGTATTCATCTTTAGTTTGTGCCATTTTATTTATCCTGGACGCGGTAGCCTCCTTTGACGTCGTCTTTCTTTTTATTCCCACCATTGTGCCTTCTTCCTTCATACCAATCAAACATATCTCTTCTAAGTTTTGCCATACGTCCATCTGTATGAGTGAATACAATTCCTTCTACAAATTGATCTGGGGTTCCGGCTTCTGTCTTTCCATGAATTCTTAAATTATAAAGTGGCATTAACTCTTTGAACCATTCTCTAATTGACTCGAATGTTTTTGGGTACTTTCCCCAACAAGTATAAGACAAGTGCTTTTGTCCATAACTCTCAAATGGTATCCAAAGATGCTCTTCTAATTTGTAGGGGTTTCCATTAACCTTCGGTCCAATCAATTCTCCAAAGTGCTGACCATCTCCAAGAAACTCCATATATTTATTATCAAAAGAGTTCAGTATTCCTTTTACAATAAACCCTTTCCCCTTACAGAAGAATGGGATCCGTTCTGTCCTATTCCAAATTCCAACTATCTGACCATCTCTAATTTCAATACTAACATTAGTCCCATGAAGTTTCTCAACCGCCATTACTGTATCATCTTCAAACACCCAATCATATCCTTCTTCAATCTCATCTGTGACTATGTAATTACCGTCAATCACTTTTCTAACAAAAGGACTCTTTAGTTTTGGCATATCAATAATCTTCATTGTTCATCTCCTGATACATTTGCGTCTAAATTAAAGAAATGTATTATCCAAGCTCTTAAATCTGCACTAGACTGTGCCTCTAGGTTTCCCTCAAAAAATTCCTCTAAAGCTTCTCCATAATTTACAGTCCATTTTTTAGCTTCATTCATTAGCTCTTCTCCCCCGTAAGTACATCCACCATCATGACAAAACATAGGATGATCTGCATCAGAACAATTCAAATCTTTTAATGTCTTAATTTTATTCGCCATCTTTTTGTTCTACGTCGAGTTTAGTTTGTGGAATCTCTAAGTCTTCAAGTTCTTGCTCTAGTTCTCTTATTTTTTCTTCGACATCCCATTTATCTGATTCCGCATCATTAATATCATCTTCTAACTGACCAAGAGTTAATTTCTCTTCTGCAATTTTTTCCCTTATTTCTTCTTTTCTCATTGTGTTACGTCCTTCTTTTCTAGTGCGAACTTCTTTTTAGCATTTTTATATCCTAATTTATAAGCATCGTTTATAGAGTTCCAAACTATAAATCCTATACTCATTATTGTTGATTCTGGTGCATCTATATCATTTAGAGATTCTGTGATACATTCAGCCGCTATTTTTTGAATTCTTTTCTTACTTATCATTAAAACACCCCTCTGACTTTTTCCAAAATTCATCAAAGAATTGTAGCATATCATCAGTTATATTATAAGAGTGGTCATCTGGGTCCCAGAATGTATCATTAACTGCTGCGTCAAATCTTTTCTCTACTTCTTTTCTTATGTGTGAAAGACCGCATCTATTTTCTAGCCACTCTTTTATTATCTTTCCATTCTTTTCTGTAACTGTCATACCAATAGGTTTTTCATTAATACAAATAATCCAATCTGTATCTTCCCAATGTTCACACGTTACTTTACTCATTTTCACTCCCTTTTTCGCTTGTGGTATAAACTGCGTCGTTCTTGGATTTTATCATTCTGATGTCTTGTAATTTCCCATCCATTAAGACAGTAAACCCTTTTTCACACATATCCCTATAAGGACATTTTGCTACTGCATCTTTAATTGCTTGTTCTTTTGTTTGTTTTTCCATTATTCTTCTGCCTCATAATTTATTACATGCCATCCAAAATAAACAACTCTCGCATCTTCATTCCTAGATAATTCTTTAAACTTTATTGCTTCATCGAGTGTTATTAATATCTTTGAGATAAATTCTTTCTCTTTAATATCCATTACAGCATAATTAGTTTTTTCTTCACTCATTTTTTAGCCTCCGATTCGTTCTCTTCACAGTTTGCGTACATTGAAATGTCCTCATCACTCTCTGGTGCTAATGCTCTACAAGTTTGTGCCGGAAGTGCTGATGCGTGTTTAACATCTTCTATAAATTCGTTGTGTGGTTTCATATTAAAAACAATTCTCCATTAATTTATTAAACCAGTTTCCGTGAGATTCACAATAAGGTATTTCTTCTGTTCCTCTGTGGCATACCATTGTTGCTTCTTCATCGCAGTCCATATCAGTGCATTCAACCATTTTTCTTACACCCCTTTCCTTGTTTATGAACTGTTAATAAAAAGGCTACTTGTCCTTCTGCGGATCCTATGATTCTCTTTCCACAGTTATCGCATCTTACGATGTATTCTGTAACTTCTTTTGTTGTGATTCTTTTGGTTATTGTTTCTTTATTCATTTGTATGGGTCCGTTTCTATAATTTCATTTAATTCATCCTTTAGTAATTCTAAAGCACTGTCAAATCCATTATCATATTCACTATTTGGATTTTCTCCTGCATCCTTACAATCTTCTTTGTAGGCTTTCCCATTTTCATATTTCTTAATGAAAGCTTTAATCTTCCATAAAGGAATTGTCCTTTCGTCGAGGATTGTTATCTTTTTTGTTTTGGTTATTGTTTCCATGATATACTATATACTATATACTATATAAACCCTTCGGTTATAGTATGTTTGACGTGGTAGCTTTGGTCTGCGAATAAATGGTGGAGGGAAAAACCCTCCACCTGTTAGCCTACGTCTTACGTCGACCCCAGATTTTAAAGTCTTTTCTGACTTGCCCCCCTTAAAGACGGCTGGTTTTTAGGAAACCAAAAACCCTCATAAATGAGTATGATGCGACTTATTTCAAGCCTTATGCGAATGTGATTTAATTAAATTGTAAGACTCGTCTCCGATTATTCCTCTCTGATGATAATCTTCCCACATGTTTTCTACTGTAATTTCTTTTTTGGTTCTCTTTATTTTATCAATAACCCATACTCCAAAATCCGTTATCAGTATTATTGGAAAGAATAATATAACTAAACATCCAGCAAGAAATCTTTTTATTCCCATTTTAGTTCAAAGTCGTCCAAGCTCCTCCAATAATTTTCTATCTTCAAATAATACTATTTCTACAGCTAGTTTAAAATTCTTTAGCATTTGTTTATCTGCTTTTGATAGCTCGTCTTTTTTCTTTATTATTCCCATACTAATCAAGATGACGTCTTTCGTCCAGACCCCCAGTTATCTAAAATATCATCTTCATCAATCTCGAATCCATGCTTACGCCAAACATAATACATTTTCCCATGAGTCATAGTTTCCCACTTTTTCCATCCTTCGCTTTCAAAAAATTGTTCTAATGTTTTATCCATTTTATTCGTCTCTACTATCCTCTACGTCCTAATTTAGTATAAATCACCCGTCTTGACCTCATATTGCCGGCAAGCATAGTCCTGTACACAATGAGGGATGTCGCAACGCCCCAGCTTGAAGGTTTGTTTTGTCGGGTGAATATCATTTTTTAGTCTCCTGTTGACATCTAAATCCTTTCTTACCTAAGTGATGGTGGTTTAGTATTTCTAAGAAACTCCATTCACCTGTTGAATGTATTTGCCATCTCCAATCAAATTTCTCAGTAGAAGTAGAATAATAATTACAGTTATTCATTTTGCGCGGTTGATTTTACGTGTAAATCAGGTGTTTTAGTTTCTTCTTTGTTGTTTTGGGCGGTAGACGACTTTGAAGTCTTCTGCGAATGTTTTCTAATGGCACGCAATAAGTCATCTTTTCTAATTAAGAATTTTCCTTCATAACTTCCAACTCCGTGCATATTCTTAATTATCTTTATTATCCTATCTCTCTCATTCTTTCTCATTGCCTTAAGATTCTTAATCTCTCTAGCTTGTTGCTCTCCCCATGCCTTTGCTGTCTCTGAATCCATAAACATTACGACGACCTCCCATGAAAAGGAGTCGTTAATCTGTTCCCAGCATACTTCTTTATTTCTTTATGAGTTGTAGAGTATATTATATCTCCTAATTCATTTTCCCATTTAATCTCTTGGTCTGGAACTACTTCTAAGATTTGTTTTATGAAATCTCTAACATCATCTTTGTAATAGAATTCTAATTTTGAGAACTTGTTTAATGCGCAACATTTTGCATGAGTGCTTAGATTCTTATAATGCTCGAAATCACTTACCATCTTGTACCTCATTCGTAGAGTTTAGATTTAGGGAAACTGGAGAAGAAAGGGTTTCCCGAACCTTGCTTCCGCTTGCAAGTCCACAAGCATCCTCCTCCAGTTTATTGCAAGTATTCTTAGTCTTTAGATTTTGGGAATAATCAATTGTTGGATGTTCTTCTCTATATTTCTTGTTTTCTTCCGTTCTGTCTGGTGTTCCAAATTCCATAAATATATTGGCAACATCGTTTCTATGATTATTTACCATCTTTTCTCTCTCTTAGTTTAGTTATTTTTTTAATCATACCTCTAGGAATCATTTGCCAATGTTTAAAATAACCTTCTTTTCCAAACATCATAAAACCCAAAACTATCTTTTCTTTATCTTCATAAACTAAACAGCCAACAGATGTTGTTTCAACTAGTGGGACTGACATCAATTCTTCCAAATCCATCGGGGATCCGAATCCACTTTGTGCATCGAACCAATCTACCCTTACTAATTCAAAGTCTTCAGCTTTCATTCTTATCCTCCGTAGTCTTTAGATAAGACGTCGCTAATCGTTCATTAGACTTATTGCAATATTCTTCATTAGCTTCAAACCCTATAAACTTTCTTTCGTTACCTATTGCCGATAATCCAGTTGTTCCGCTTCCAGAGAAAATATCTAAAACAATATCACCCTTTACGGTGAATGCTTTAATGAAGAAATCACATAACTTAATTGGATATACTGCTGGATGCCATCTATTATCTGAATATTGATTCATGATATTATTAATTGCTAAATGATTTGAAGGGTATGCTACCTTTGCATTTCTCATTGTTTCCGACGCAGTACATTGAAATCCACTTCCATTCTTAGTTTGCCCAGTGAATTTCCTGTGTGCCCTAGCGATTGATTCTGGCTTAATGGGTTTTGCAACCTGGTCCGGATAAATGTTTATATCAGTTTTTTTAGCAAAATGATAACATGGCTCCCACGCATTCTTAAATTTGTTCTTGATCCTACCTGGAAATGAGTTTTTAGTCCAGCAATATGTATCTATTAATTTTAGGTTACATTCTTCAACTAACTTTATTACTGTTTTCATAACATAAAGGCTTCTTCCATCCGGACCACTATGTTCTTTGATGTTTAATATAAAACTACCCTCATCTTTCAAAACTCTAAATATCTCATTGCCAATATCTCTAAACCAGTTTGGATATTTATCCTCATCTATCCCACCATAAGCATTCTTCCTTTGTTGAGCATAAGGCGGAGATGTGATTATTAGATCGACACTTTTATCTTCTAATTGATTTAGTCCTTCAAGACAATCTATTTGATGTATTTTATTAACTTCCAATTCTTCGTCTGGATTTTGAGCCTCTTGCCCCATTATTGTATCAAGAACTTCCATCTAAATCCCCCTTGTTATTCGCAATCTGGACAAAAGCAGAACCCAATAACTTATCTCTCTTATTAAAATATTCTCTCCAGCAGATTTCTTTCATCCTTAATTTTGTAATATTTGCTTCATCCTTTTTTAAGAACTTCTTAATATCTGAACCATAATACATCTTCTCGTGGAAATTAACAACGGCAACCTCAGTCTCACAATCCTCTTCATAACTATCCATACCTTGATTACTAAGACTCATCTTCCACCTCTTTGACAATTCGTGTAGGAACAAAACATTTACAACAAAGTTGTTCCTCTGATAATAAAGCATAAAAATCACCAATCATAATTCTTCTTCCGCAAGATGTGCAAATTCTTTCTTTTTGAGACTTGTGAACTTGACTACTATAAACTTCAACTGTTGCCATCTTTCACCTCATTGTTCGTACTTTTGATAGACTGGGAATCTAACACTCTCTTCCCTATCATATAATCTCTATCCTTTTTTTGCCAACACCTACAATGACTATAATATAGTCCAAGTTCGTGGTAGGTTTGCCAGAACCTTATCTTTTTTCCACAACACATACAAATCATTGTCTCTCCAAAAATGTATTCCATTAGTTCTTATCCCCCGACGTATTTTGTTTACTTGCCGAATCAATACTATTTTTAATTCTTCTTGACTCTGTTGCTCTTTTTATTGATTCTTTATAACATTCCCCACATATCTTACATCTGTTTGTTGTTGGCTGAAATATTTTCTCACAATATTTACATGGTTTTCTTAATGGGTTCATTTTTTGCCTCCATGATTAAATCATTATTATTCGCCTTCTCTGCATTATCAGAATGTAACCTATGAGCTATCTCTGCTTTCTTTCTCAATGCTTCTTCTCTATTGAATTCTTCCATTTTAATCTAGCACTCCAGCTATCCAAAGTTTAATCGGCATATCCTCTGCCTCAAATCTTTTCTGTCCTTCCTTAAATGCTTTGAACATTAGTTCTTTTACTTCTTCTATTTCCATTTTGATTTTAAACCCCCGACCCGAAGGCCGAGGGGAAAAGAGGTGAATTATTTGTGGTTTTACCCACAGAATTCGCCGGCTTGCTCACCCAAGCACTTGTATGAGATGGTCGGGACCATCGGTGAGTATGAATCCAGGCACTACTCTGGATAAGTGCTAATAAAAAAATAAACTTCTTTTTCTCCAGGTTTAATCTTTTATAGATTGTTCTTTCTGCTCTGGAATTACTAACTCTCCAATAACAGAATAGGTAAGAACTTTGCCATCGACTTGTTTTGTATAATCATTAACTATACATTTTCCGACCATGTTAATTAGATCTTTAGCCTTAACTTCTCCGCCAAGTTTAAATCCCACTGATAGCAATAATTTGCCTAGATTTGTATTTGGTGAATATTCGTCACTTACTGGTGTTGACCATACTAATGAAACCTGTTCTTCATCAACAACTTGTTCAGTAATCTCAAGAATGAAAAAATTCTTTGACTTGTCATCTGATGGTTTAATGTCCGTAATTTTAAACTCATATTCGCCAGAATTTATCCTGGGCTTGTTGAATTCCTTACTCTCATTTGTTGTTTTAAATGTTAAATCTTCAATTTTTTTTACCTCCTTTAATATTTATTTCAGTTTGAATTTTATTATGAACCTTAATTGCTTCTTCCATTAATCCTACGATTAACTTTTCTTCTCCGGTAACAACTTTTATTTTCCATGTAATACCACGTGTCGTATTACTTATCTCAACAGAGGATTTTACATTAATACTAAATGGATCTAGTTCTGCTTTTCTTTCTACTTTATCTTCACCCATTCTGGACTCCTCCTAGACATTCAACAGCAAATATATTATATGTTTGATTCCCAGCGTTGATTGGAACGGGACCTTCACATGTTAGAGTTTGAGATAATACTTCTATAAGTGCCATCTTATATCCATACATACTAGAATTAATAAGTAATTCCTCACATTGCCCATCAGTCATAAACGCACTAGTTCCTCCTGAAAAAACAAATATCCCAAACGACATTCCTCCAACCATCATACCAACCATAAATATTAGAAGAAATTTATCCCACTCTGGTTGATCATTTTTTATATTAACTTTCTTTACTTCTGGTATATTGGAATCAAAAGGGGGATGAAGTTTTCTCATCTGAATCTCCTCCACATTCTAAAATCCCTAATCTTATCTTTGGCCCAAAGAGTTGGGCTAATAGTAATTCCCATAGGGATTGATATTAAAAACATCCATGAGGTAAATAATGGTAGTGCTGCGATTACTGATAAAATTCTTGCTATTTTAATTCTCTTTAAAGTTGGGTATTTCTTATCCCCTACTTTTTGTTTGATTGCATTATTCCAATTCATTTTGCGTTTTGTATTTTTTCTACAATATCAAATAATTTATTTATAGTCTCATCTGCTGATGAATATCCTAAGCTATGTTTTATGATCTGGATTCTTCGTGCTGTGGTTTTTTCAATTTGCATTTTTTGTTTGGTATTTTTTACAATTAATTCAACTGGTATTTCCATCTCTATAACTTTATCAAAAAAGTTTTCTAAAGGGAATGTTGGTATGAAATCTGACGGATATGTAACAAATAACTTATCACAGTATTTTTTATATTTTTGTTTATCTTTTGAAACTTTAATAGTAGGTCTTGTTAGGCACTCAATTACTATTTTCTCATCTCCTTTAGTCGCAAATACATCTGCCTTAAATTTTGTTCCTTCTGCAAAGTTATGTTCTATTTTTATATCATAACCCATATTGCTAAACATCCTATATGTTTCTTTTATTAAGAACCTATGAGTATTTCTACCACTTGTTCCGTTTTTTAGTTTTTCTTTATTGAAGTTCATTTTATTGTTTCTCCTAATTATCTTAATTATCTTGTCTTTATATAGTTTGTTGTTCATTAACAAGTGACACCAAATTTGGTCTTGCACGGAAACTATTATTGATATTTTGCTTTCAGGCGCGTCCAATTAATATACCACCTATAAATATCAAAACTATTGCAATTGCTGCTAATATTTCTTGCTTAAGAGTATAACAATTTTTTTTATTAAAATTCATTAGACACCTCCTTCTCAATACCTTCCGTGACAGTATTTTCACTAACCTTCATGGGTGATACTTAACGGTCAAAAATTTGTCCATATTGTGCCTCCCTTGTATTTACGTGCAACACCACCAAATTTATTTTTTCTAAGTATCTTGGCGATCTCTTTATTTGGTAGATATTGAAACAATCTAAAACAGTTAGAACAAAAATAGTAGTATATTCCTTTTCTTATTTCCATCATTAGTTTGCCGCAGCATAACTCTCCGCAGTTCTTACATTGTTCAGTCATTGGTCAATTCTCCTGTGTTGTTTGCTGGGCTGTTTATAGGTGTTAGAATCAATCTTTCTGCATCAGATGGGGAATGTTTCCATAACTCACAGTTCTCACACTTATTATAGGTACAATCAATCTTCTTATGCTTTATCGGCTTTAGATCTCTTATGTGTCCACAATATCTTTGTTTGACTAAATATGGGCATTTGTGCTTTCTTATTTTCATTTTAGTTTAGACTCGGCCTCCTCAGCCCTTGCCCTCCATTTATTTCTTGCCTTTTCCATATCTTCAAATGTCATTAGTAGTCTTGATCCAATGCCTAATAAGTAGTTTACGTCTTCTATTTTAACAACTGACTTATTTTTCATTATCTCTATGTGATTTAATGCATCTATGAATTGTTTTTTACGGGAGTTTTCTTGTTCCATATTATATAGTATAATTCTTTAAATTTAGATAACTACCTGAAACTATTTCATAAGCCTCATCAACATCTTTCTGTGAGATAATATCAGCCCCTCTCAATTTTGCATGGCCAGCAGATAATCTTGTAAGAGAATCTAAAAATCTTGGATTTAGTAATATTGAAGTATTATCTCTCGTTAGACTTCTAGCTAATTTATATGCCTTCTTTAATTCGGTTTTAGATTCCTCGTCTATCTTTGGTTCATCAAGAGATCTTACATATGTAAAAAACTTTCTAAGAAATTTATAATCAAATTCACATTCAATTTCTCCAGACTTTCTTTTTAACATTATATCAGCTATCTTATCATCTAGTTCTGGATCTCGATTATCCATCTGAACAAATATCGCATCGAATCTATTAAGTTGTTGTGGGAGTAAATTAAATTGTTTAACTAGTGATTGTGATTTATCAAATACTCCCCTGACCGGATTTGCTAAAGCTAGTACCCCACAAGAAACCCCTGGACTCGCCGAGATACCAGCCTTATGAATACTAATCTTCCCCTCCGACATAGCCTCTTGAAGTTTTGGTTTATCCTCGTCAGTAATTAAATTAAATTCATCTAATACTGCTAGCTCTCTAGTTAGTGGTAGTTGTCCGGGTTTCATAACCCATCCAATACCATCCTCTTTAATTACCGAGGCTGTTAACCCAACACCAGAAGAACCACTACCACTTGAATAACTTGACCCCTGTGTAACTTTCTGTGTGAATTTTGCCAATACAGATTTAGATACTCCTGGGTCACCGAAGATTGCTATATGACTCTTTGTGTTATCAGTTTCTTTAGTATTCTTTTTTTGTGATCCTTGTATTATCAATGCCTTTTTTTCAATATCATATCCTTCAACCTCTGGGGCATAGCTTGGTATTAATGTTGATAAACCACTTATTGATATTCTACTTGATAAATCCTTAAACTCTTTAATTTCTTCATCAGAAAAATCTATCGAATTTAAATCTGGATCAAACTCTTCAATATCAATTATATCTAAAGCCCAATCACTCTGGGTTAATTTTGCCCCTAAATTATTATTAATGGCAACCTCTTTTAATATTCCTAGGATTCTAAGATTACTTCCTGGTATAATTTTTTCTATCTCACCACGCTTTAATAACTTTCCACTAACTAAGCATGTAACATCTTTACCTATTGGAACATCACTTTTTGATTCAATGTCTTCTGCTTTTAATATTGAGGTATCAATTTTATCTGTAGATAATTCCTTAAATCCTCCACGCCTACCACATGAACATCTAGAAGGCTCTTTAAACTTCTTATCAAGCTGCAACACAGAAATAATAGTACCACAACTTGGACATTCAAATTTAGCATTTGTAGTTAATATTCTAACCTTACTCATACTAGTTATCTTAGCTTCTGAGCAGATTAATTTTCCTAAGTGTTTTGTTCTATAATTCTCTATATTAATTTTATTAGATGATTCTAGATTAGAAAATCTCACTCGAACATCATCACCTAAATTCTTCTCTTCTATTGCTATCTCAAATAATTGTATAGTTTCTTGAGGTTTCTCTATTAATAATTCAAAGACTTCTGTTTCCATTTCTTTTAATTCTTTCATATTTATAAAAACAAATCCATTAATGTAAGATGATATTGACTTATCCATAATTATATTTCCAAATTTCTGTAATAATTCATCTTCGGTTTTAGATTTCTTGGCATCTCTTTCTTCTGCATCTCGCTTATTAATTTCAATTCGTTCTAACGATTCTATTTTTTGGTTGATTTTGAATTCTATCTCGCTTCTAATTTGTTCTGAAATATTATAATAGGCCGTTTTATTAATTGTCTTTATTTTCTCAATGTGTTTATCTCTACCATTTATATGGTAAAAATTATCTTTTGTTATTTCTGCAAACTTAATAATATCATCTGTTGTTGATTCTCCATTATCATACAAATAATAATAAACTACATCTGTCTTTTTTACAGGATTGTCTAGTATAGAAGTAGTGTCAGTTATGTCAGTTATGTCAGTTATGTCAGTTATGTCAGTTATGTCAGTTTTAAGTAAACTGACAGATTTTGTCATTTTACTATTTTTTAAATCCTTCTTACAACGGGGAACTGACAAAACTGACAAACTGACAACACCCTTAGGGGTCTTATTTTTTATAGGTTTCTTATTAACATTATCTTTTATAATTTCAATAAATCCATTATCAACATATTCTTTTTCATTACCACCAGGAAAACTAGCCTCTTTTATCTCACCTTTTTTTCCACCAGCATGATCTTTTAAAATTTTAATCTTCATTAAAATTAACCTCTTTAATTATACCATCACATTTTATTGGGAAATCTGAACAATACCAATTGTATCCATTCATAGCTTTTCCTATTTTCATTGGTTTTTGACGAATAGGACACAATTTATTTAATTTATTTATCTGTTTTTCTACCAAATTTTTTAAAGAATTTTTTATTTCTAATTTTCCTTCTTTTAAGATATCTTCAGTAAATTCTTTAAATTCAATCGAAGATTGTTTCCAAGAGTTAGTGTCTAATGATTTTCCCAATTCTCTAAGTTCTTCTAATTTCTCATTTTCAATTTCTAATTTATTAATTTCATTTTTAGATATATATTTAATCTCTCCCTCAAATGATTCCTTTCTTCTTTGAGAATAATTCCATAAACTTGTTGAATAATTATCGAATTTTTTATCAATTATCTCACCATATCTATTAATTCTTTCAATGAATTTATTTTCAATATCTTTGTCTAATCCATCTAATAATTTTCTGTGTGTTGTAATCTTTAGATTATTTTCCATTAAATTATTATTGTCATCAAAATCCTCCTTCCACAACCATATACCAGAAAAACCTTCTATTGCTCTCGAATAAGTTCTAATTAATGTTTCCTCATCATGTTGTTTTGATAGTTGGATTTCTATAAATATTCCTAACCCATATTTTATATGTTCTTCTTTAAATTTTATTAAAACGTCTGGTATAACATATCCAGATTTTGATGTTCTATATTCTATATAAATATCTTCAACTATATTTTTATCTATAGTTTCGCCATTAATTGTTATCTCTCCAGAATAAATCCCTTCATATATATTTTGTTTAGATTTCTTATGTTCTTCACTTTCACCTGGTATATCACTTATCAATCCTGATTCACCAGGGGCTGCTCTAAAATATGCGTAAACAGTTTTACCATTATTTTTAGGATAAGTTTTAACAAAAATCATCTTGACTTCTTTGTTAGGTTCACAGTAATTTGCAGTTGCTATTAAGTCGTCCCTTTCTTTACCAACCCATATTGCATCACTTTCAAGTTTAAATGCTGTTACTAGTTTATTACTAGGTTTATGTATAACAGAAATATATTTCGATTCACTCATTTTCTATACCCAACTCCATTTTAATTCTATCCTCAATCCTATCTTCAAACGTTTTCTTACATTCACACTCTTTCCGAAAACAATCCCTAACCTTACCAATATCCTTAGTCTCAACGGTCACACTCATTTTCTAACCTCTGTAAATTTATCAACGCCCCAAGGATTAATCTCAGAAATAGACAACTCAAAAATTCTTCTAGTCAATAGATCCTGAACACTCCAAAGTCTTTCACTTAATCTTTTAAGAACTAAAACATTAACCCAAATCTTTTTACCATTGTCTTTATTATCTTTCTTTAAAATGACATGAGCCTTAATTTTTTCATTACAATAGAATTCCAACTTATCTGTATTTGCTTTCTCATCATATGACATCACTTCATTTTCCATGTTATTATTATTAGACCCGAAGGCCACACCCCATTACCGAGGCAGCAGAGTGCAGTTAACCCAATAAATTAATCTTTATAAAACCTCATTCTCACTAAAAAAGGACAACATATTTTTAAAGAAAAAGTAAACAACAACAATACTTATAAACACTAAACAACTTCTAATCCCTTCTTACCATTACCAAAACATTCACAACCACAAGTCAAACAAGAACCACACTTGTCACAACAAATATGTTTACCTAATTCATCGTCAGGTTCCCCGTAAGTTTCGTGCATTGTTTTTTCCATTTTTGTTTATTCGTTTATTTCAGTTAATGCGTCTAAGTCATTTAATACCACTACCTAATTCCAGATAGTTCCCTTTAATATATTTATTGTGCAACCAGCCTCTCCTATGACGCTGTGTCTAGCGTTTTCAAAACTCCAATTAGTATTTATATGAATCCCACTACCGGTATTAAAGAAAGAAAGATTTGCTGGATAACTAACCTCTTCGGTGAATATAAAAGATTTAGAACAATTAATAACTTCATCCTTAACAATTTCAAAAGTTTCTAAAGTTATATTGTCGAATAAAATAGGTGTGTAGAAATTATTATCTCCAGCGAATAATGTATAATTAATAGAAACATTTTCAGTTGATAAGCTTATATTAAAAGTATGATTAACTCCATTAGCTACTTCAACCTCTTCGTTATTTGTGTCCCAAATTAATCCAGAGAAGAAATCTATTGTTACATTTATTTTACTACCTAAAAGATTCCTAATAATCGAGCTTATGTTTATTTGGTTGTTATCGACGGAGATATTTTGATTGATGTCTAATGTCCCAGAATTTTTATGTCTATCTGATTGGTTGTTGAAAATATCTGAAATTTCTGTAGAATTTAATGCGTTGTCAAATATCATAACCTCGTCAATACTTCCATTCCAAGCCCTATCAACTCCGTTAAATTGTCCTATCCTCATTCCTGTTCCAGCATCATTTGATATACTTCCTACTCCTGATTGATTTCTTGACAGATTCGTATTTAAAACACCATCACAATAAATTTTAATATTATTAGTCCCATCTTCATTAAAAGTAAAAGCAAAAAAATTCCACTCTCCAAGCGTAAAACAATCTTGTCCCTGTGTTGAAGTTCTAGCGAATGTTGGAGACATCCAAACAAGAGCATTCATATCTCCATCGCTATCAATGTTAATATCATATCCATTAGTTAGTCCCTTATCTAAAACTCTACCCTGTCCAAATACACCTTTTGTTAATGGTTTCATCCATACAGTTACAGTCAGTTCAGTTTTCCCAATCATATTAATAGACGTGTCGGCTGGTACAGAAACATAATCTCCACCTCCATCTAAAATTAAAGAATTATTATACAAACCTTCTCCAATAGTTGCCTGACCAACATTAGTTCCATCATTATTATTTTTAGTGAAATCTCTATTATCTACATCGAAAGGATAATAAGCCACGACATTCTTTTCTGCAACTGCTCCAATAACTTCTTTTATTGAAATACCTGTAATATCAATTTCATCAAATGCGCCTTGTGTTCCTGAATCATCTGCCTCAAATCTTAAATTACCTACCGTTCCTGCGATTAAATCATGTGATTTACTTCCAGTTGATGTTATTGCAGCAAACCCTCCACCTCCATTGAGTCTAACAGTAAAAGTAGACCCATCGAAATCTTCATACGTATTAACTGTGAAAGTAACTCTATAGGTTTTTCCTTCTGTTGTTGAAACAGATTTAAAAGCAATCTGTGTATCAAAATTCCCTGTATCATCAAGCCAACTAATAGCAGCATCTCCATTATCAACCCAATCCCCGTCCACTGTCCAAGCTCCCGATGGTAATAACTCACTACCTAATCCTCCATCACTTCCTTCTTTAAAATAAGGCGTTTGGTCTGAAGTATTTAAATGACAATAATCTGGTTCGCAGAGAATATTTACTACATCTCCAGCCGAAACGTCCTCGATGATTATTATTGAACTTTCTCCTAATTTTATTTCTTCTTCATCTTGTTGGATTTGATAGTCAAAATATCCTCGTCCGTTTGATGTTGGTGTTGTTGTTTTTGTTAAGGTTTCTTTTATTGTGCTTAGCTTGTTGATTTTAACTGGAAGGCTCGTTGGGACTTGATAAGTTATATTTTGATAAGTTTTACAAGAGAATAAATCCTCTCTGTATTTGAGACACTTCTCTCCTTCGTATTCAACACAATAAGAATCGTCATTATATTCAACACACTCTTCGTAAGTTCTATCCTCCTCAGATTTATCATAAATTTTCACCCTTCCGTCTTTCATCCAAATTCTTTTAACCCACTTGGTTTCATTCCCAGTAATTTTATAAGAAAACTCTCCGTTTGGTTGGATAAAACTTAATGATATTTCTTCATTCTGATTTTCTGATAGGCTTAAATTAGCAACTACAAAAGAAGAAAATATCAAAACCAATATCGTTCCGAAAACTAAATATATATATTTGTCCATCATTAAAAGTTCATTATTGTGTGGGTTGCATTTAATTCTAAAGAATAAGTCCTCGATCCATCGTCATAAAATTGCCCAGAGTTATTTATAGTCCAGTTAGATATTTTTGCACTATCTTTAATGTCGATGGTTGTAAACCACCCTTTAGTTATCCTAGATATTGAAGAACCAATAAAATTAAAAAATCCGTAATCTGCGGTTACATTATTTACAAACTGAATATTATGGCTTACATCAATATCAATAACATTAACTAAATCTCCAGTTGAATTTGATAATTGTAATCTCGCTCTTGTTGGGAAAGCTCCTCCTGCTACATTTGCACCTACAATAAATTCAAATCTTCCTGCTGTTTGTTGAGAAGAACCGTTATTACCTCTTGCCTCTAATCTCATTAAAGGAATATTAATTGTTACTGCAGTAGGGGTACTTGTTGTTCCTTTTGAAGTATCAGACCTAATAAGATTCACCCCAGTATCGCTGAATCTCTCTAAGGTCATAGCCACATCCTCATCTGTGTTACTTAGAATCCAACCATCCCCCACTGATGTTCTTAAACCTCCTGCGGTGGTTACTGAAAAATTAACACAAACTCCTATGCTCCTACATAAATCTAAAGGGTTTGAAGTATCTGTTATAATTATTCCGTTATCAACATTGCCACCATTCCAATCCCCGAAATATGTGTCTGCTGTTATATTCCCGTCAGTACTAATATTCCCACTTCCATTAATTCCAAAAGCCCCTGTTTGAATATCACCACCCATAACAGAAGAACCATTAAGTAAAAGGAAGTCTGGTATGTCTCCCCAATCGGAAAGAGTTACTGAATTTAATGTTATAGAACTTGTAACATTTAGATCCTGTTCAATTACATTTTCAAATATTGTCATATTACCCCTTATAACAATTGCATTCCCAGAAGCATTAAAGAAAATTCCTGTTTCAGGAAAACCATCTGAAGCCAAAGCACCATCACTCATTTTCCAGACAGAATTAAAACCAGAGACATTAGTTAAAGTGGTTGCTATTGCAGTTCCGTTAACACCTATTGTATCTACAAAACATTGCCTATTGGTATTAGTAACATCACAATTAAACCTTACGCTAACGATAGGTTGATTAGTCATTGAAGATGGTAGTGCTATTGATTGAGAACTTTTTATAACATCATTTGTCGAGTCAGTAAAAATACTCACTTCACCACTACCAACATTATTATTAACAGTAACTTCAAAATCATTTGCTCCAAGCATATTAGTTAAACTATAAATAAAGTTTAATGATGTTGAGTTAATATTTACCGTAGAAATATTTGCTTCCATAATTATATTACCCACACCAGAAATACCAATAGCATTAGCGCAATCTCCGTCATCACAAAGTATATTTGAAGTCACAAACCAATTACCTAAGTCATCTTGAAGGTTTGTAAAACTTCCTAACCCACCACCAAAAGTTTCAATAAAAGTTGTTACTTCGTTTCCCTCTACAACCCCTTGTTCAAAAGTTACAAGATCGAATATATGTAAGGCACCACCTTGAATATTAACATCTTCCCCATTCATAATAAAATCTACTAATGTTTCAGCCCTTATACCACCATCTGCAAACATAGTTCCAAATGATTGTATATCATCTTGAACAATTAAATCTGCACCCGATTCTGGACTATCACATTGAACTCTTAAAGTCTTATTTAATAAACCTGCAACTAAAAAACACTTATGATATTCAGTAAGATTGTTTGTTAGATTATTCACAACAATAAACCAACTGTTTCCTAAAATACTATTAGATTCATTTAATCCAATTTGCATAGAAATAAGAACTGCATCATTATTACTATCTGTTTTATTTGCAACTACCATAAATGGAATTTCACCTAATGGTTGTTCCTCCACATGTCTAAATACAAAAGCACTATCTCCCAACCCTGTAAATCCAGATATACCTTTTCTTAAAAAATGATTTGTATCGCCGAAGAAAATATTATCTCCTATTGTTATATTACCTAAATTAGTAATATCAAAGCCACCCCAATTAATATTAGCTGTTGGAGTAGTTGTTCCGTCTAGTCTTAGCCACCAAGCATTACCGATAAGTTCTATATGAGATTCATCTATTGTTAGAGTTCCACCGATGTTATCGAACTGTGCCGAGTTGGCATCGTCTAATGGTCCTAGAGTTATTGTGTTCCAAAACTGGGAGGCGTTTACAAAGGCGGTGTTGTTATCAAATGTTGGAGATGGCAACATATCAAAAGTATATTTAGTGGGTACTTGTGATGCTAATGTAAGACTAGGGATAAGTAAAAGAAAAATAATTATTATTAGAGACTTATATCTCATTATCCACCAGCCATTCTCTTGAACGGGTTTAATGAAAATCCACCCTGATTACCAACGTTATTAGATGGTGCAGCAAGAGGCTGATTCTGTGTTACAATCCTAGCCTTCCTCAAACTATCCCTTTCTTCACCAGCCAATGCTCTCATATAAGAACTCTCTATCATATGTAATACATTCATAGTTAACATAGTTGATCTTGATCTTTTTTCAACAGTATCTAGTCCCATTGTTTCATAGTTGATATAAATTAAATCAGAAAGTTCATATCCTAAGTCATGTAGAATTTCATATATTCTTTCCTCTTTATAATTAGAAAGAATAGTATTTCTATTTAAATAGAAAGAAATAAAATTCATAATAAGTTGTACCCCATAATGGTTTAGAACTATCAGTCTTTTATCTTCAGGGGCAACATAAGAAAAACCACCTTGTCCGTCCTCTTTTATAATATCTCCTTTGAGTAAGTGTTCAATCCTTTCTAGAATATTATCTAACTCTAACTGCCAAACTATTAAGTTATTCTCTTGACTTTGAATATTATTATAAGCTTGTGCAGACATTGTTTGTTCTATCCCTGCACTAGCATCTCCTGCTTGTAGTTGTGCTAATATTTCTTCATCAGTTGGCATTATTAGTTCCTCCGTGTCCTTTGAAAGTTTTTCAGATTCATAGCAAGGATAGCACGTCTTTCTAGCAAGCGAGTTACCTTTATAACTCTTTTGCCTGATAGGGTTGGGTTCCTTATTGTATTCCCAGCCTTGGATCTTATGATTTTATTTAGAAGTGTAACCGGTATATTCTTCTCTGTTGGTATGCCTAGCTGTTTACTTAATGCACCTCTCTTGATGCCTATTCTTTGTATAAATTTTTTACCCATTATTTTCTCTTCCTTGATTTAGATTTACGTTTAACTTTTCTTTTTCTAACTGGTCTATTCTGTTCAGCAGCTACTGCTGATAAATGTTTACCTAATGCTACACCACCTTTGAAAATTATCTTAGCACTTCTAATAGCAATCTTCTTAGCAATATTCCTAGCTACAATAGACCCAGGATTACTTAATGCTCTAATCTCTGCTTTTAGTCTTTTACGTTCTAGTCTTCTTTGTAGTTGTGCATTCCTAAGTTCCTTCCTTGCCTTATCTCTACCAAGCAACAACATCTTTCTTCTTCTCAACTCTTCTATACTTAACCTCGCCATTTTAACCTCCTTTTAATTTAGATAATACTTATCTTCCTCCTTAAATTAGTTCTAGAACCACGAGACTGTCTACTTCTTATTCTTGCTAGCCTAGCTTTCTCTATCCTTGCTTTCTTTAAGTTTCTTATTCTTAATGATTGTAGTTGAGCGGCTGTTCTCTTACGTTGAGCTTTTATTTTCCTAGCTGGTTTCCTTCTGCCATTTAATGTTTTCTTCTTAGATTGTTTTCTAAGTTGTGCAACTCTCCTTGCTAATGTGAGTTTTTGTTTCTCTCTTTTTGTATCGCTAATAAAACTTCTCCTTTCTATTACTCTACCTCGTCGCAATGGAATACGTTTTCCTTTTCTTATTTTAAATCTTCTAAACTTCTTAGATAACCTCTTATCAGATCCTCTAGGAACTTTAAGTTTAGGTTTCTTTGGTTTTCCCTTCCTAGTCCTTATCTCCCCTTGCCTAGAAAGACTTTGATCTATAACTAAATTCCTTAATCCTCTAGCATCGGTTTGACTTAGTGGAACTTGATTAATCTTAATTAATCTCCTTCCCTTAACTGGCTTAGCAAACACATCAAAAGACTTCTTTCCCTTCTTACGAATTATAGCACCTTTAAGTTTCTTCTTCTTGATTCTAGGAGGGATTAATAATCTTATTATTGTTGGTGGAGTTATCACTGTTGGAGTTATTTGAATTTGTTTAGTAACAACTCTCTGTTGAGTTTTCAGTTGAGTTAATTGTTTATTAAATTGTTTTTGAATTTGTTTAGCTCTACTAAGTTGCCTTTGCTGTTGCTTAGTTCTTTGCTTAGTTCTTTGCTTAGTTAACTGCCTAACTTTCTGCCTTTGCTTATTAACTTGAGACTGTAAAGTTCTTTGCTTAGTTTTAATCTTTCTCCTTGTCTTCTGTAATACTGTAACCCTCCTCTTTGATATAACCAACTCTGACCTAGTTGTTATAGTTGGTTTTACTGTAGTTACAATAACTCTCTGCCTAACTCTAGTTCTTACTAGGGCAGCCTTACGTCTTGACACTTTTGCAGTAACAATTTTTGTCTTAGAAAGTATAGCCGCAGCCGCAGCCAACTTCAATGCTTTAGTTGTTGCTGTACCTGTCTTCTCTGCTTTAACAACTGCAGCAGCAACAGAAGAGAATAGTTTTTGTGTTGCTTTAGAGAACTGTTGCTTTTGTATTGTTGTAAGCGTACCAACACTAGCACCACTCTTTAAAGATTTTATTAATCCAATGAATTCTGCCTTACCACCTTTAAATGTTATTGTCTTACCTATTATAAGACTTAATTGTTTTTTAGTAAGCACAGCAGATATTGAAGCGAACTGATCTAAGTCTATACCTTTTGCTAACTTGCTTCCAATCTTTCCAGATGGGAATCTAATAAATGGTTTAAAGAATTTCTTGCCCTTAACTGTAGCTACTCTACCAATACCTGCTTGTTGAAGTCCTCGGATATTAGATTTTATAATTCTTAATACACCTTTCTTTTTTTGTTTCTGTGTAAACTTTGCAATACGTTTTAATTGATCCGATGTAAACTTAGTAGCTTTACTAATACCCTTCTCTGCGGCAACAAAAGATCTAATGCCTCTTATCCTTCTCTTACCAGTTAATAACTTTACACTAACTTTGCCGAACCTACCAGCAACTACGGAAATAGTATTACCTTTTTTAATAACACTCACACCTCTAGCAAAACCTATAGTTCCTTTCTTAGTTCTAAATATAATGTCAGTAACTATCTTTCCACCCTTCCCAACTTTCTGTGCACCCACAAAAGAAATCTGTGATATGCTTGATGGTATTCTAGCACCACCAATAGCAATAGTACCTGCAATTATTTTAGGCGGTCTTCTACCTTCTATGATAGCTATGTTTGTTCTTATAGTATTATTCTTATTCTTTAATCGAATTAGTTTAATATCTTCAAATAATGTCCTATTGGGTTTAGATTGAAGTTTTTTAATTTCCTTCTCCTTTTCTTTTATAAATTTATTTCCTTTATCTATTGCAGGTTTATTAGACTTTATACGTGCCTGTAATTTTCTATCTTCTTTCCTAGCCTTTATTACTTGTTCTTGTTGTTTAACAGTAAGTCTTGGTGTTTCCTGTACTCTTAATTTTAAAAAGAAATCTCTAATACTATCCCTCTTAGAGTTAGCTAAACTATCAACTCTTCTATTTATTCTAGACTGTTCAGAGTCTATAAACTTTTGTTCGGACTGTGCCTTCTTAAATTCTGCTTCAGACAATTCACGTCCACCAAACTTATCATTAAACTTTATTACTCTAGTGTTATGTTCGGCTTGGTCTTTGTTGATACTACGTTCTGTTAAAGCTCCACCGCTTAGAATATCTGCAACGTTAAGGATTCTTTTAGTTACATTACCTTGTTGCAAATCTCTATTTATCGAAGCGTTGAATTGTTTAGTATTTTGTATTGTTGGATCAAAACCTCTTGTTTCATTTTTTATAGAATCGGTTATCGCTTTATCTAAATTAACTTTTGTAATCTTAAGAAAGTCTTTAGGTAGTTCCTTAGTTACTGGCTTCTTAGCTAATTTAGCTCCACCAATTAATACAACTCCGCCAGTTCTTCTCATACCACCACCTGCACGTCCTGGAGCAAATCTATTAATTCTAGTTTGTCCAGTTGTTAGGTTTCTTGTTTCTCTAATTAAAGTTCCTCCAAGTCTAGTTTCAACAATCCTTAATCTATCACCTTGACGGTTTCTTGATTGTATTACTTTCTCCCTAGCACCCCTCGCAATTAATCTTGATTGCTCTCTTAATATCTTCAGTCTTTGTCTGTCCGCTAATGCTTTATCTAATTTTCTTCGTGCTTCTTGTTGTGCCTCTCTTCTAATTCTAGCTTCTCTGTTCTTACGTTGTTGGAATGTTTCTCTCTTTCTTGATACACCAGTTCCCCCACCGCCAGGTCTTATTGGCACACTCCTTCCAGTTCTTCTAAAAACTTCAGGGTCAGTTCCAGGACGTATTGGACCAACAAATGGGGCTGGAGCTCTTACTGTTCCAGGTCTTAATGGTCCTATAAAATCATGTGGTACCACTCTCTTTTTAGTAACCATTAATCATATTCCTCCTTAATAGTTTCACCAGTTTTTCTAAAATGTTCTAAATCATATCCTTCTGGTACAGGTCCTTGATATTCCATATTACCTCCCTCATAATTTGTTTCCATATCTTTATAATCATCCTCATTCAAAATCTTAACTCCTTCATCAGCTCTATCCCAACTCATTACTACATAACCAAAAGCCATCATTAATATTAGTACGCTTGCTAGAATAACAGTTTTCACCATAAGATTTATTAGTATAGGTAATTTATATAACTTTCTATTTTGCGAAAGGTTTATTAATGTGTTAACTTAATTTATATTATACTTAAAGTAGTGATATAACTATGGCAGAAAATAAACCAGAGGTAAAATTTAATCAGGCTGGTTACCAGCAAGAACGTATAAATGATTTAATGAATGTCGTTAATTACTGTTGGATAAATCCTACAAAGTTTAATGAGAGATTTCTTGATTATAATTACAGAGTAATTTTTAGAGTATTAACTTCTTACTATACTGAGATAAGAGTAAAGCTAAAAACAGAAAGAGAGGATATAGATAAGATAATGGATGATTTATGTGACTATATGGAAACACACCCAATACTTAAGTCAAAGACAAATGCTTCTATGTATGGACCAGACGGAAGAGGTGTAAAGTTTGATCAAAAAGCATGGAAGATTATACATAAGTGTTTATTGATATACCAAAATAAAATACTAGACGCTGCTGAGTCGCATGGAATGGGAAACCCAACAAAGAAGAATCCTATTCAAGCAGCAACAGATATGTAATGAAATTTGCAGAAGAGTTATTCCCTAAAGGCGTGTTCCCTAAACAAAAGACAGATGGAGCATACATACATGATTACTTATATCCAAACTTAGATACTTACGCTAAAAAGATTGCAGACGACATGCATTTTGCAATAATAATATCTGGTAATGATTCGGTTGGTAATGGTAAGACTACAATGGCAACACACATAGGAGCTTATTTAACATGGAAGATAAACAAACTTCATAAGGTTAATAATGTTTTTACACATAAGAATATGGTATTTAAATCTAAAGACTTAGCAGAGAGAAGTTTTGAACTTCCTAAGTATTCTGTCATAGTTTTAGACGAGGGAGACGATATGGTTGAGCACGGTATGAAAGAAACAGCAAGACAGATGAAGAAATATTTTAGGAAGTGTAGACAACTGAATCAAATATTTATTTTAATACTTCCATCATTCTTTGAACTACCAAAGTTTTATGCATTAGCTAGAAGTCATGCATTAATTAATGTAAAGTTTCATGGACAATTTGAGAGAGGACTATTTAATTTTTATGGACCTAAACAAAAAAAACAATTATATCTAAAAGGAAAGAAGGATTGGAATTATGATTCTGCTCCATTTGATTTTGATGGAGACTTCTTTTCTAGTTATTGTTTCTTCCCTAATTGTAAAGAGGAAGCTGAACTTTATAAGAAAAATAAATATGATGATATGTTAAGAGAGGATGAAGAAGACGGAAAGATTTCAACCGCACAACAATTAAAAGGACAAAAGATTAAATTCTTTTTAAATATGGTTCATTCTTTTCCTCAATTAGATTTTAAAACTATATGCAAGGGCTTTGGTATTGGAGTTACTACAGGAAGAACATATTTTTCTGATTATGTCCCAGTAAACGGTGGCTGGATAAACCAAAAAACCGAAACTGGCGACAAATATATTAATATAATGGGTAAGAATGAGAATGATGTGGGCGGTCCCATAGTACAAACTAAACAAGAGGAGGTAATAAAATGAAGATAATAATTGATAACAAAGTTTGTAAGATAGGTTTCTGGAGTTATATTAGGATCCATGTGATCGCGCAGTTGACTCTATTAGCGATTGCATACGGATTGATATTTCTAGTGTATCTAATCCGTATGCAATCGCATTAATGTAAGATGGGAGTCATAAAGGGTTTCTTTATATTACTTGGATGGGCCTACGACATTATCATGTTACCATTCGTTCTACTTTGGAAGTTAGGAAAAATCCTGGCCTTCGCGGCTTTCGTTATTATAGTAAGTTTAATAGTGTGGGGGCTTGTGTTTTGATAATATGAAAGTAGTAGGATATGTCAGGGTGTCAGACCAGAAGTTAAAAACTGATGGCGACAGAAGACAAGATATAGATAGACAGAAAGAAAAAATAACGAAGTTCTGTGATAGTATGGATTGGGGGAAGCCAGAGTTTTATTCTGATGATGGTATTAGTGCTTTCAAAGAAGATTATAATTCTCGTCCTGCGTTCTGTAAGATGCTTAGAGAGATTAGGGCAAATAGAATACAGAGAGTTGTTGTTGAAGACTTAACCCGATGGAGTAGAAGAATAGAAGACGGGCTAAAAACAATGCGAGAGGTTTCTAAGAAATGTACGGTCACCAGTATGTCTGAAGGAGAGTGTGATGAGACAACCCCAGAAGGATGGTTTAAAACTGCTATAGCATTTCTTTTAGCTGAGTGGTCTAGTAAATCTACTTCTTCTAAAGTAGTATCTGGAATGGCAAGAAGATTAAATGATCCAAAGGCTATATGCTCTAGTTGTGGAGTAGTTCATTTAGGAAGACATCCAAACACTTGTGAATGTGAACAATGTAATAAGAGAAAGGGTAGGGCAAAAAGAAGGGCTAATTACGAGGTAAACAAAAAACCAAACAACTAACCAATGAAGGTTAGCCTTTAATCACCATAATAACCCCTCCTACCCAATAAAATTATTCATAACACTCATATCGTTCTCATCGAAGTAAAAAGGTGAGTAGGACGGGTTGGAGAAGCTACAGGAGCATGTTATAGAACCAGTCTCATCATTAGTTGCCTTCTGTGCACCATATATTAATGGGTTTCCTATACATTCATTAGAATCTCTCATTGCAAAGAAAAATATGGATGAAATTAATACGATTGCAATTATTAATGTATAAAGTAAATATCCTGGAATGTTATAATATTTCATTTTTTATTAAATCCGTCTTTTATAGCTATTTTGTTTGCAGATGTTATAGCCCAAGTTAGAATGGCCAAGAAAATTAATGCTGATATACCCATAATCAAATATGGACTCATTTCTTTACCTTAATCTTTTTAATTATATCAGGAGAAGGGGCGGATTCAACCGGAGTTGAATCTTCTTTTGGTTTCTCCCCTTCCTTTTTGGTTGGGTTTTGATGCATCTCACCAACCTCACTTTTAAAAGTATCAACTAAATTATGAACACTTGGGATTACACCGTTATTATTATTTAGAAGTTCCATAGCTTTATCTTCTAATTTTTTAGATTTCTTTTTAAAATACCGAAAAGATAATCCAATACCAATACCTATACCAAGTAATACAGCTAAACTAGTAAATACAGTCATCCTGCTACCCTAACGCCGCTTGATGACGCTATATTATTTATATTTCCTAAAATACTATTCAAGGTTTCTGTTATCTCTGCTAATGCTTCTACGTTTGGTACCGTAGCTGATACTACTTTTGCAGATTCACCCATAACCATATATCCACCGATTGATACCATTATAATAATAATAGCAAATCCAATATAAGGAGCATATTCTTTAAGCCAGTTAGATTTTTTATAACTCTTATCTACTAATCTTTTAAGAGCAGCGTTGGCCATACGCATATCAGTATGATCATATTTTAAACCCAACTGTTTCAATTCTGTATTTAGATTTGCTAGACCAACATTAACCCACTCACCATCCTCTCTAATAAAATACCAAAATTCATTCTGTCCAGTTTCTATTGATGGTCTAGGAATATAAAATTTTGAATTCTTAAGATAAAATGCCCTAACAGATGTTCCTGGTAGAACAATTTCCTTAGCTTTCTCAACACCAACTCTTCTTGTAACTCCATTTATTTCTCTGAATTTTACAATCTCTTTATTATAAGATTTTTTGTTTAAATACCAATAAGTAACAACACCAGCAATTATACAAAGAATTAGAAAGATAACAATATCTCCAAAAAAACTAAAACTTACAAAACCGCCATCGCTACCAATATTAACACCAAGTTGTCCTAAAAAATCACTAGCAGCCATATAATATTTATATGTTTGCTATATATAAACCTTATGTTTTTGTTAACACTATTAAGATGAAACGTTTGACTTATTGTTTTTCCCTACAAACGTTATTACTGACATAACAATTATGATCAATAATACGATAGCTAGAAGTGTGAACCATACGTTAGAGAAAGTAAAGAATACTGCTACACCACCAGTTAAATTATTAATCAATGCTCTTTGATCATTAGCTGTAACACCATATGTGTAACTTACAATCAACTCCGACCATGAAAAATCATTATTCACAATTGTAAACAAACCCGTCGTTGGATTTATGGTATAGTCTGTTAGGGCGGTTAGGGTTATTAGTATTCCGTCTGTTGCCCATGTTGGGCCTGTGAGTGTTCCGTCGTTTGAATTTCCTGATAAGTCGTGGGCTGTTGTGCCTTGGTTTTCATTGAAGGCTAATAGCTGTTCATAGTCGACTATATAAAAAAACTCATCGGGAGATAATGTTATATTTAAACTTCCATCCACAAAAGTCAATACAGTTGTATTAGACATAAATATAAATGAGTTATCCAAATTCTCTACTTGAATTGCAAGTGGACCTAACAGAGTATTATTAATCTTAGTATCTCCAGGACCTCCACCACTATTTACTGGATCGCCAGATGAAGGTGTGTCCCCATCATCAATAACATAGTTATTCATAATTGTTATATTAGTTAAAGTTGGCATGGATAAATTTATATTACCTGTAAATTGTTGATTTATTATCGTCCCATTTTGCCAAAATATTAAAGCATTTGTTAAACCAAAGAAGTCTATTGTAGAATTATAAGTATCATTTATATTATAGAAATTACCAACCGTAGCGGTTGTGTTCAATCCACTAATTTCTATTCTTCCAGTGTCCGTTAGATTAATTGAATCAAAGGTTACACTCTCATTTACATAAATAGAAAAATTTGTAACCGTGTTTATGTAAAGAGTATCGTTTACACTTATAGCGGATACCATTGGTATTAGGAGCAACAGTAACAGGAATAACTTTTTATTCAGCATTCTTCTTTACATCCAGCCGATGTGCATTTAATTATCCCAGAATTACATTTCTTCTCTATTTTATCAATATCAAGTTTCATTTTCCTGGCTGGCTCTTCATTCTCTTGTATTATTATAATTTCATTATTTCCAGCTTCTTCAAGACTTATGTCTGCTTCATCTGATGGTTGTGTATCATCTCCATTATATATATAAAAGATACCTATAGCTGCAAATATAAAGACTAATAACCCAAGAAATATAATACCCTTACCCATTGTCCACTCCTATTCTAAATATCTTAACTAAGAATACTTTGCATAGTCTTTTTTTTTTAATATTTTCATGTTTCATCTTTCTCCATTTTTGCGAACATTGTTTCTATTCTGTCTAGTCTTTCTAGGATTTCTTTTTCTACTGGTGTTGCGGTTATTTCTTGTGTTGGTGTTAGGTGGGTGTTTTTGTTTTCCATTTAAGTACAGCTTAAAGCTCCTCCGTTTGCTACTCCGCATGAATATTCTGTACCGTCGGGGGAAGTTAGGGTTATGTTTCTTTGATTTGTACCGTCTCCCAAGATTAAATCCCCATCTTCATCAATTAAAAATTTCTCTCCATTGTCATCTTTAAATCTCATAGATGTCAAATCACCATCGCTTCTGGACTGAATTTCAAAAATTTCATCACCACTAGATTTTATTAAAAAATGAGACCTCGCAGTTGACCCGCCATCTTCTAATTCATATGTAATTCCCTTAGTGTTTCCATCACCTACGAAAGGTACATAAATAAATAATTCTTCATTATGTACTACACTTCCTGTAACCTGCCCTAAATCATTATTAGCACAATTTATACAATTCAAATTAAATGCCGTTATATTAGCAGAAATTTCTCCAACAACACATTGTCCCCATCTAGGGTCATAAGTTCCTGCGTTTGTATTCCCTCTGACTATTCTAATGGCATTTCTTCCTAAAACATTATTTACCTGAATATTTCTTCCACGATTAATGTCTATTGTCTCTTGGGAACTATCTATTCCGTCATAATTAATATTTGAAATTAAAATATTTTCGTCCCCATAGTTTAAATCAACAGCCTCACCACCAACAGCAAATCCTTGTATATTATCTATTATTAAATCGCTTGAGCATTCAGTATCTACTCCTCCTGAATTCTCAGCTAGAACATTAATAATTGAAGAATTTGTTACGTTAATTAATTTATATCCTGAGTTTGAATTAGATATTTTTCCACCAATTATCTGTATATTCCTCCCATTAAAAGTTACAAATACATTTTCTATTACCGCAGTATTGAAAATTAATCTTGGAGAAATTTCTCCGTAATTTACTAATTTAAAATTATCTATATTCGCTCCATAAAATATAAAATTATTTGTGGAGGATTGATTGTCTGTATAGATTGTTGGCGTTGCATCTGTATTCCAATAAATTAATCCATGATTTATAATTGTTAAGTTACTTTGATAAGTTATTTGTTCATCTAAAGCATAGCTCCCTACTGGAACAATTACTGTGCATCCCGTTGAAGGGCATTCTGAAATTGTTTGATTAATGTCACTAGCATTCCCAGCCTGAACATATAAAACTCCATTGATATTCGCAATAGTGGCAGTTCCAGTAACGTTAAGGTCGCCAGTTACTTCTAGGCTTCCTGTTATTCTTAGCCATCCGTCTACGATGTTGTCGATAAATTGTCCTAGGGCGAATTTTAGTCTTCCACTTTCGGTAATAGATAATATAATATTATCGCTTCTATCTCTAAAATCTAATGCTACTATAGAAGTATTGTACATCACAGACATTCTTTTATCTAATCCGTTGTTCAAAAATTCCCATGTACTCTCTCCAGATGGAATAAACGTCATCTTTTTCTTAAAAAATAGATTATCTAAATCTATTTCCACTTGACCACTTAATTCATCAGATACATTTTGGAATGAGTTTCCTCCTATTTTGCTTCCGTTGTCTGCCGTATTAAATAATATTATCCCCGTGTTTAAATTCTCAAAATAGTTAGAGAATATTGAAGTGTGGTTGGCAAAATCCACGGTTATCCCATATGTCCCACTTGTATAACCTACCAACGAATTACCAACTATATTCGCAGATAAAGAAAAATCTTCTACTTGAATCCCCCTACCATTTGTCGATGGTATATTAACAATGATGTTGGAAACAATGTTGGAAATTTGTGCCTTTCCCAATTCTGAATTAACCGTTATTCCATTAGAATCCCTAGTTTCGTCACCTACCATTTCAATATAATTATTTGAAATTATACAATACCCAATATTACAATCAATTCCCTCTTCTCTAAATCCAATAATTATATTATTATCAATAATTGCTTTCCCATAAGCATGAGTATTTATCTCGATTCCTTCTCCATACTCAGAGGGTGATGATGAATTAAATTCGCTCGTTATTCTATTATTTATAATTTTAATCTCGTCATTTCTTGAAATATCACCGCCTTCATTTTTGCTTATCCCTATACCATTAGAGACGTTCTCTATAAGATTATTTTGAATTAAAATGTTAGAACCATTTATTTGAATTGCTCTTGATGGAATTTCAATTATATGGATGTTTTCTATTCTAATATTTTGCTTATATCCTCCGTCTAAGTCTATAGCATTCCCAGATATATTATTTCCGTTGAATCTTAAATCTGCTATCCTTAAATTAGATATAGCTGACCTCTGTTTGAATTTTCCGTTTAAAGAAGTCCTATTAATAATCGTACATTCACCAGAACCAATTAAGTCAAGGTTATCTTTTAGTGTTACTTCGTAGTCTAAATTATAGTTTCCGCATGGGATGATAACTTTACATCCAGTAGAAGGACATTTGTTTATTGTTACGTTTAAATCTGTCGCATTACCAGCCTGAACATAAAGAACAGAATTAATATTATCAGCAGTAATATTCGTATAAGTACCCGTAGGCGTAGTAATCCCATTATTAGTTATTACTGTTGAAGCAACTACAATTCCTCCGAATAACAAAATTCCTAGAAAACAATAAAACAAAGTTACAAATGTTTTACTGGCTCTTGCTTTCTGGTATGGTGTTTTCTTCATTTTTGATTTCCTCCAGTTTTATTTTCAACTCTAATTTCTCTATCTTTATTATCATCGGAATTGATATTTCTACATTCTCCATCACTTTCTATTGGAACCATGGTATTTAAATTATATCCGTACGATTTTAATATCTTAGTTACTTTATCATCAAGAAAAACTATATGATCATCTGCAACTTTCTCTAAGAAATTCGTCAAGTTCATCTTAAGATAACTAGCTTTAGCCATCAATCTCTTCTTAGAATTACCATCTATCTTTAAATCTAATCTACCACTCTTTGCCATATTATAATCTTCCTCCCAAATAAGTTAAGTTTACAAGAGTCGCATCTATTGATGAATTATATCCTCTAAAATCATCCATCGATCCATTAAAGAATGTTGAAGCTCCAGTCTTACATAAAAACATTTTTACTCCACTATCATATACCGGAAACAAATCTGGAGTACCTAAAACACCATCTACATATAATGTACCAGAAGAATTAACAACAAATATCCAATCTACAGTTGAGTTCTTATACCAAAAGGAAATAGTATCATATCTTTCACTTTCTACAAAATCATCAGTTGTACAGTTAATCCACGTATCATTGTTCGCCTTTACTTCAGAAGAGGTAATCTCTTTATTTGATAAAGTTGTTGAAGATTCAACTAAAATATTTTCAGAAACAGAAGATATTGTCGTACCTGTCCCAACTATTGAATCTAAGTTACCAAATATTACTAGAAATAATAAACCAACTAATCCTAAAATTAAAAAAGCAATAAATACCCTATTGGTATCATTAACCTTTTTTTCTAAGTCTTCACCCATATCATTTTATGATTTATACATTTAAATAATTTGCCATTATTTATAAAAACAAAGACCGCCAAAATGGCGGCCATAAGAAAAAAAATTACGAGTTAAAACCTTAACTAGCGAAGTTGGTATTACCCTTGCTTTGAACCACTGCAATTACTGACATAACAATTATGATCAATAATACGATAGCTAGAAGTGTGAACCATACGTTAGAGAAAGTAAAGAACGTAGCTGCACCCTCTGTCAAGTTGTT
>SDBS01000642.1_pt1 | contig 34709 bp, 41 predicted proteins | sample 2277091 | NCBI WGS metagenome assembly SDBS01 (sample SAMN10404972, study PRJNA504765) | marine sediment metagenome | isolation source: marine sediment core GS10_PC15, 163 cmbsf | place: Arctic Ocean: Southern Knipovich Ridge | collected 2010 | reverse complement strand
CACCTCCCCTGAGTCAGAGTTTATTATTCACATTATCTACAAAGCTTACCAGTGCCCTTTACGGACTTCTGGCAAACTGCCATTCCGTGTTGGGCGAACCCTGCTGCTAAGCCCGTTTACCCTCGGAGCTTGGGGCGTGGGACGGGTTTCTATGGCTGATGTTGAGCTGCCTGATAGTAGTAGCAATGGTGCTGGGCTACCTTATCATCACCCGGTGCTCCGGTTTCCCCCAGCAGGGCCCACCCAAGGCGAAATCGCCTATCTATTGTCCCCTTTCTCTTGACACCTGTTTTCAAGAATTGATTAAGCATAATGTAAAAGAAACGTATTGTCAAGACTATCAGCAAAAATGCACAAAATGCTTGTGAATCATCACAGTATATGCTAATATGTGCACAGAAGAGGCATAATGATTGATTCACTCGATAGACAATTGATAGAACTGCTGATGCAGGACGCCCGCAGGAGCAGTGAAGCGCTGGCTGCACAACTTGACGTCAGCTCTTCTACCGTTAGACGTAGGATGAAGAGACTGACTGACGAGGGGATAGTACACATCGTTGCCCTTCCTCAACCTGACAAGATTGGGTTGTTTGTGGAAGCGATTATGACCATTAATGTGTCTCACGAGAGAATCCACTCAGTCGTACAGGTATTACGTGAATACCCGCAGGTCAGATGGGCAGCTGTCACCAGTGGACGATTCGACATCATAGCTCACGTCTGGCTTGATTCGACCGAACAGCTTTACAGGTTCATAGAAGATAAGGTACATGGGCTTGAAGGGGTTACAGGTAGTGAGACATTTATTTGTCTGCATGTAGAGAAACGCCACTGACTGCCTGCTCAAGCATACTGTATTGCCATCGCTGAGTTCCGCCGTCTTAAGATGCAGCCGTCACCATCTCCATCTATTCACAGGTCTACTTGCCAATTATTGAAGTAATGGAGTTCCTGTGTATCATCATCGGTCTCTGATAACCACTGCTCACCACGGTTATTTGTTCTTAAATTGGGGCTTTCTTTTCTCGGTAAAAGCCTTGGGGCCCTCAATGGAGTCTTCCATGCCCACCAGATTCTGCTCCAGGGATCGAGCAAAAGCCGCACCCTCCATTGGAGACATGTAGAAACCACGGTACAGGATTTCCTTCAGGTTACGCACATCCCGGGGTGCCAGGTACAGCATTCGTTCTGCCCATGCCATCGCCTCGTCCATCAGGCGCTCCTTGGGTACTACCCGGGCTACCCAGCCCATCTCGTAAGCCCGTTGAGCCGTTATACGACGGTCACCCCAGAGGACAACTTCCAGGGCATGTTGAAGATGCATCTGGCGGGTGAGTGGGTGCAACCAGCCGGCACTCATATTCCAGCGCACTTCAGCAACGCCAAGCTCGGCATGCTCGGCGGCTATCCTGATATCGCATTCCTGGGCCATCATCCACCCTCCAGCAATAGCATAACCGTTGATGGCAGCAATGGTAGGCTTCCACAGGTCTATTGCCTCACAAAGGGGCCCCGGTGTTCGCCGTCGCCGGCGTACCGGTTTAATCTTGCCGGTGCGAATCTCCGTGGTTTCCTTAAGGTCGGCCCCCGCGGAAAATGCCTGGTCTCCCGCTCCCGTGAGGATAGCCACCCAGGCTTCATCGTCATCCCGGAATCGCTCCCACCCCTCGGCGATTGCCTCCCACAGCTCACCGTTGAGAGCATTCATTACCTCCGGGCGGTTCATTGTCATCACTACGACCCTGCCGTTGAGTTTCTTCTCATAGAGAAGAACTGGTTTCTCAGTCATCTGTTGACCCCCTTTACTTAAAAATACAATCAGGAAGACAGCCCGTTCTATCCCATTTCGTTCGCACGGTTGGGTTTACATCCGCGCTCTTCCTTGCCTGTAGTGGGCATAATATCGCAAACCGTTCCGCCTGTCAAAATTCCTGTCGAAATTGTATCTGCCACAGGTGAGGATAAGGTTGTGTTATCGGGACTACCTCTCAAACAGCCGTCCACGTCGCCGGCAGTATTTCAGCCCGGAATCAGGCGCAGCCAAACTAGCTCTCGGATTCCTCCTTCGGCCCCAGAAATTTGTGCACTTTCTCAAGCCAGTCCGGAATGTCAATCTCCTGCGGGCACTTCTCCAGACACTCCCCGCACTCGGTACACTGGTCGGCACGCTGTTCTTCCTTGAACCCTCCTGGCCCGCGGTATCGGAACCGTGCCGTCCTCGGGTCGTTGTACATCATCGCCTCGTTATATACCGCAAAGATATTCGAGATTTCCACGCCGTTGGGACAGGGCATACAGTATCCGCAGTTGGTGCAGGGTATCGGTTTCTGTTCCTTATAGGCCTCCCGTACCCGCTCAATTAGCCCCACCTCATCTGCAGTGAGAGTATTCGCCCCTGAGCGCTCGGCACTGGCGACGTTTTGTATCACTTGCCCCATCGTGCTCATGCCGCTCAGAGCCACCGAGACCTCTGGTTGGTTCCAGACCCACTGCAGTGCCCAATCGGCCGGGGTGCGCTTTTTGTGGGCGCTTGCCCACAGCTCTGCTATCGCCTCCGGGGGCTCATTGCCCAGTCGTCCACCCCGTATCGGTTCCATAATGACAGCCGCCAGTCCCTTACTCACTGCGTATTCCAGTCCCCGGCGTCCCGCCTGGTGTTCTACGTCCATGTAGTTGTACTGAATCTGGCTCAGGGTCCAGTTGTCGTAGTCATCTATAATTCCTTTGAAGGCATCGAAATCGTCGTGAAAGGAGAAACCCAGATGGTCAAATCGCCCATCCCCCATCGCTCTCTCTGCCCAGCGTAGTAGCCCCAGGTCCCGCACCTTGGGCCAGCTCTTACCATTCAACCCATGAAGAAGGTAGAAGTCAATCTTCTCCGTTTGCAGCCGTTCAAGTTGTTCGTTGAAATAGCGGTCAAAGTCTTTGTAGTCTTCCACAAGCCGCACCAGCAGCTTCGTTGCCACCTTCACCTTCTCACGATATCCGTCCTTGAGTGCCTGGCCTACTATCACTTCACTACGCCCCCCGTGGTAAGGATATGCCGTGTCTATGTAGTTGACACCGTGGTCAAAGGCGTACCGCATCATCCTTATCGACTCGGGCTCATCCACTTTCCCTGTTTCTCTGTCGGCAATCGGCAGTCGCATCGCCCCGAATCCCAATACTGATACCTCCCAGTCCAGTTTACCAAACTTCCGATACTGCATCCGTTCTTTCCTTTCTTGGTGATTACCTGTTGTGGTTGCTCCGCAGACGTATCGCTTACTCACACATGGCTGCGTAAATATTTTCCCATACTTTGCCTTGATGAAGCAAATCAGTGTGCTCCCACACTTGTCATTGCGGGGCGCACCAGCGACGAAGCAATCTCACCTTCTTCAGACCACGTCCACTCCCGAAAAGAGCCTGTTGGCTATCAACCCCGCTATTGGTGGAAAGAAAAAGGTGCACGCCAGGCGAATCAACGTAAACTTCCAGCCCATTATCCCTAGTTCCATCGGCAATCGCGAGAATGCCAGCAACGACCATCCGGTTAGCAGTGCCACCATCGTCCCCACCCCTGCTCCTGCCCGCAACAGCCCCGCCGCCATCGGCAAACTAACGTAGGGCCCCCCCGGCAAAAGCCCGCCCACTGCGGTACCTATCAAAATACCACGCCAGCCGGACTCCGCACCCACCCACTGTGATATTGTCTCCTGTGATACCAGTAGCGGAATGATACCGGCGATAATCATTGCGAAAATCAACAAGGGAGCCATTTGCAGCAGCATGCCACCGCCCGCTTTCAGTCCCTCTATGTGTGCTCCCTCACCCCTGTAATACGCCAGAACGATAAAGACAACGGCAAGCACCCCCATTATTATCGTCGGAATCAGCATTGAACCTGACCTCCCTCTTGATTTCATTCCTTCACCTCGCTGTACCCTTTACTCATATTGTGTCGCTTCCTCAGAATGTAATAAACAGGGAGGCATCTACTCTCCCTGTTTATTACTATTGCTACTATGACTCCTCGCCACCACTGGTTATTCTGACTCTGCTATATTTTCCATTCTGGACACTTGTTGTTCTGTACCTAGAATAACCAATCTGTCACCTTCTCCAATAATCGTGTCTTCGGATGGCTTTGGAAATATGCGGCTCCCCTTTTTCCGAATTGCCAAGACAACGACGCCACGACTATACTTCTGTGCTTCGGTAATCGTCTTCCCACATACAGTAGATTTTGCTGCAACCTCCACTCCCTCAAGGTATCGGTCTTTACCAGGTCCCGGTAATACGTCTTCCAGGAAATCGCTCACCACCGGATGCAAAGCGCGCCTTGCCATACGCCCCCCCACAGAGGAATATGGGTTCAACGCTTTGTCAGCACCTACCATCTCTAATTTTGATTCCGATTCCTGTGTACCTGCTCGGGCAACAATATGAATATCAGGCCTGATTTTACGTGCTGTAACGATAGTAAAGGTGTTAATAGCATCGTTATCCGTAACCACTAGAACACCACGAGCTTTTTCAATGCCCCCTTTAATCAGATTTTCTGCTACTGAGGGGTCTCCTTGAAGGTACAAGCAACCGTCTGCCTCTGCCCGGGCAATAGCATCGGCATCATCATCAACCACTACGAAGTCAACACCCTCGACCTTGAATCTATTGGCGATTGCTCTTCCAACCCTGCCATAGTCAGAAATAATGAAGTGTTCTTTTAATTTAGATATTTTATCTTCCATACTCCCACTCCCTCCGAAAATATTTTTCAGATGACCCTTTATGAAATATTCCATGATTGTAGTGAGCGCATAGAACATAGTTCCCACACCACAAACAATCAATATAGAGCTAAATATTCTCCCTGCGTTGGAAAGCGGATGGACCTCGTCGTAGCCTACGGTGCTTATAGTTGTGATTGTCATATAGAATGCATCGAGTAAAGACCACCCTTCAATTAATACATATCCAATGGTGCCTGCCACCACGGTGACCAGCAATATAATGAATATTCTTAAGAAATGAGTTCGTTCTCCCACGCTAACTCTCTTTTCACTGACCTTGTCGTCTAATCATCTCGCATCTTGGGACTTGAGTCTAGCTTTCATACGAGAGTTTGTCAATAATCCGAATTGCGCCACGAACCTCCCTCCCTGCATAATATGATCGATAGTAGTCTCACTGCGTTCGGGTATTATTGACACCGTCACAACCTTCTCACTATACTCTAATCGTATATGTTTAAGAAGGGCATTCTCCTGGACGTAGTCCTCTTTGTCGGCATCGTACTGCTCCTTTTGGTCGTCATCCCGATGATTTCATCAATACTAAAGCAGCTGGTAATCCTGCAGATAATCACTGCTGTTGTCGGGGCTTTCATCTTGAGGTATCTGGTTCAAAAAATACGGAGCAAAATCAAAGACTAGGTTCTCACCACAAATCCCTGCAGAACACAATCACAAAACTGGGATTGAGGGTAATGTCAGTGAAGGTCAGGAACGTCTTCAGGACTCTTGTTTGCGGAATTGTTGAACGGACAGGATTACTGGGACTTCTTGGATTTCTTAGACGGTTGCGGTCGCCACTTCTCAGCAGCTATCTCGCTTGACGCCTTGTCGTACAATCTCTGTAGTTCTTCACCACGTATCTCAAGTCGTCTTGACAGTTTCCTCTCCTCATCCTCCGCTTTGTGACGGGCCACTTCAAACTGTTCAAAGAGCTGTTCCACACTGCCGGCTATTGGTTCCATGCCGCTGGTCACTGCTTCTACCGCCGCCGACTGTGCCGTTGCCCAGGTCAGGTAAGCTGAGAATGCCGAACTCCATGCCAGAAACATAGCACTGACTTCATCAGGTATTGCCGTCATTTCACGCCTGCGTCTCAGAATCTCATTTGCCGCTTCCACAAGTCGCTTGCCCGCCTTGCTCATTTCTTTGCCGGCACGCTCGTCCTTCAGCATCGCATTACCGTACTTTGTCAGGGCGTTGTTATAAAGGCCGGCCTCCCTTTCCTCGAATGTCGTCAGCTTGTACTCTTCTTCCAGATAGGCTAAACATTTAATACGTCTGTCACCCTTTATCTTTTGCCATCTAGATAGAAACCCCATCCTTGACCTCTCAATTGGCCTTGTTACTTTACCGTTCTTTACTCGTCAGTTTGGCAGCTATCTTATACCCCTCAATAGCCCCTTGTCAATTCACCTAGGCTTGGACGCTGACCTCGTATCCTTCACGAATCGGTGCCATGGCGGCTATCGTGAAGAACGGAACAATCTTGTCTACCTGCTCCTGGTAGTAGCCATTTCGTTCACTGCCTACGGCATCCGCTTCGCTGTCCCAGAGACTGATACCAATGCACTTGCCGGCCCTTCGGTCGGTGAGGAGATACGCCCCCCGGTAGCCCTTCTGCGATTTGGCAGCAGGGATGATGCTCTCATCAAAAACCCTGATGGTTTCATCTATCTTGCTTGTTTGAACCTGGACTATAGTCAGGCGTGCAAACATGATATCTCCCTCCCTTTTCATCTATCGTCACCTTATGCGCTACCCCTTGGGGTCAATTAAATCTACCGGGAGTAACTCGCTGGATTACTCTACCGCATAGATTAGAAGAGGGTCACGCACCTGGAAATCATCAATGTTTCCGGTGGCACCTCCGGACACATTCCGTGCTGTTAATTTGAATGTGTTTCTCCCTTTATGAACATGCCCTTGGGGGATACAGAAGGTATCGGTGTTCCACCCGTTACCCCCAGACGGGGTCAAAGCACCTGCCTCGTTTTCATTGACATAAATCCGGTTATGCTCAAAATTGACATTCCGCGTCATCATCAGCAAATAGGCACCACGCCCCTCCTCCACATCAGAACGTAGGTTAAACTCAACCTCGTATTCGTGTCTTTCCGGCTCAAAATCATCTCCATATTTTATGGTTCCTCGCCAGAGCATAACAAAACCTGCCTTATCACCAATATCCCAGCACGCAATTGCCATTTTCAAACCTCCACATTTATCTCTTTATTGCTGTCATATTAACCATAATCTACCATACGGACTTTGAGAAGCTTCACCCTCCCCCTGCACCTGTCAAATAGTCGTGAAACTCATGCCTGATGGCATCCTGAGCGTCTTCCAACATTTCCCTTACCTCTGCTTAGGACTTGAGTTTAGTTCTCTCTTCAGAATTTGTCAATGCCCCGCAAAGTTGCCAACATCTACCATCCTGGAATAGAATACGAATGAATCCTGGTGCAACAGCTTATCAATATCAACCTGGACTGATGATGGGGGTGAAAGCACATGGCTCTGGTCTCTGGTACTCTAAGACTGCCCAACGGGGAACTACCCAATTACTTCGCCAATAAGTCGGAAACCGTCAGAATGGCAACCGGCGATTTGTCCTGCGAGGGCACGATACTTGGCGGGCACATGACGGTCAAAATTGAAGGCCCTCAAATTGAGGTGCTCGATGACGAAGTGCTCAGGATAGCTGGCTATATCATTGACAATCTCGTGCTCACCAGAACCGTCATCGAAGGCGTTGGCGCATCATACACCATCGAAAACTACTGGAAAGATACCGGTTTCGTCTCCCGCATATCACCGGACCAGGCACCTTCTGTGGAGACTACGGCGCTGGAGGAGGGAAAAGTATATGACCTGATTAGTCAGAACTCTCAACTCCGCTATGCTGTCAGGGATTTCAACCAGGGCTTGATTTACTGCCAGGACTGCCCCTACTTGTTCTACCGGGCAATTGAGACCCTTGCCCGGCTGGTCTGTGGCAAAGATGACTTTCAGAACCTGAGCAAGAAGGACTGGCGGGTATTCCACAAAAAGATTGGCACAAAATACGATGATTTGAAAGAGCTTCACAATTTCGCCATACGGCGCCACCACGAACCTCAAGCCCATTTCACCGGACACCAGCACCTCGCCATGATGAAGGCCGCCAGGCTCTTCCTGATGAGGACCATCGCCTATTTCCTGGCAGACCATTAGCACAGGACAGGATGTCAACCGGGTGAACGCAGAACGCAGTCAGCGGCTTTCGGGCATGAAAGACTACAGCAGGGAAGGTATATCGTCTGCGTAGTCGTCTATTTCTTTGAGCAGGGCATGTGTTTGGTCCTCTCTCTCTTTCATTGACGAGGCAACACTACCTGTGCTGGCGTAGTATCTCTGCACCTTTCCCACGTGCGTCAACTCAGAAAGGAATACAGAAACCTCTAAAGCACCTTGTCCCCGGGGGTAGTCCCCATATCTTATTACCGCCTTCGTGGCACTACCTCTCAGATTTGCCCCGACTTCTTGGATTACCGCCATGTTTAGCTCTTTATACGGAGCCGCGATAAGGTACAGTGCCCTGGAAGCATCTTTGGGGTCGCACTCAAATGACAGCTCGCTTATCGCCTGTTCTATCGCCTCCACTCCCCTGAGCGTTTGTTTGCCTTTGCCCCTCACGCTATCCCCACCCAAAAAAGGCAGCTTGAGGAATGGCAGTCGCGACCTGCCCCAGCCTACGGCAGTCCACCCCGCGATTGACTGCTTTATGTCGCCGGTATCCAGTAACCTCGCCCCCAGGTATTTAGCCTTCTTTTCCTCTCCGGCACAGAGTACATTGTAGAAAGCCTCAACTACCCGAGCGTTAATCTGGGCCATGTTGTTTCTTATCAGGGCATTCTTCTTCGCATACCTTTCATTGTCAACCAGGAATATCGCATCAGCCACCGTACTTGCCGATTTCAGGCACGTCGCTGAGTTGTAGATTGTCAACTGCTCGGTGTGCTCCTCGTGGGCGAAGGGCAGGACAATCAGATTATACACCGGTTTATCTCTGTATCTCTCTTTGATTGCCTGCGTCATTACCGGTAGTGCTCCTGAGCCCGTGCCCCCAGCCGCGCCGGCAATTAGCAGAAAAGCATCTGATTCAACCATCTGCGGTGTTGTCCTGATGGCATCTATAATCTGGTCGGTATCTTCCCTGGCTATTTCGGCACCCATCGCATTCATCTTACCCACACCGTGACCGCCGGTTTTCTGCCCGCCTATCAGTATTCTGTGGCGGTAGTCAGACTTTATGGTGGTTAACCCGGTCAGGTCGCCCATGTCGGTGTTGACCGCGTAGGCACCGGTAACTATCTCTATCCCACGCCATCGCTGTGCCTTTTTATTTATCCGGGCAAATGCGTCAGCAATATTGGAGCCACACTGCCCGAAACCAATAACTAACAGTTTCATCTCTTTTCACTCGAGCATCGGGAAACTCTTCCCCTCAAATCATCAACGTTGAGTTTAATGCTTCTTCATGGGATTGTCAATGCTGCTAGAAAAACCAGGCAGAATCTGTACGATGTCTTATTCGTTAGCGAAACAAGCTTTTGTGCTGTCAGCCTGTTCTATGTACCCGCTTCTTATACTTGATAAATGCTTCAAATGTAGCCTCGTATTCTCTGGCCATTTCCTCTTGACTTCTTGGTATGTATCGCTTGGATCGAGAGTCATAGGTCAGCCAGGATATCTTCCTGGAATACCACGCCATCAACTCGATTCTACAGTTCGTGCACAATAGTGCCCTTCTTCCACCTGACACCATAGTCTGTTCGGCTGTTTCTTCGAAAACGATAGGATGTATCACAATGGCTCTACGCGTGCCACGATATCCACAAGCCTGACAGACCTTCCTTTTCGTATTCTTCTTTATCTCCATCGTCTTCTCTTTCGATATCTGTGCCATACTTGAACTCTCTTTACGTTGAGAGACTGTTCCCATCAACCTTACTCAAACCAGAAAGGGCACCAGCCATCACCATCATACACAGCGGTTCCGGTGCCCTTGTTTCACACTTTCACCCACCAAAACAAGTCTAGAAGGCGATTAGATTTTTCTTATTTTACATATCGGGCTTAAAGTCTACCCCCTATCCTGCCGCTTTGTCAACACCTCATGCTCGTTCATATGATTGGTGATACGTGCCCCCCTGTCATTGCCAGGCGCACCAGCGACGAAGTAATCTCACGCAACGAAGAATCTCGCGCAACGAATGTAGTTACCTCCCATTGAGGGGGGGGAATGGGTTTGCCTGCTCTATCAGTAAGCTCTACAACCTGTCTAACGGATAATCCTGACGATAATAAGAAGAATCGGGGGAATTAGTAGCGATGAGAACAGAATTACAGGAAGGCTTGCCCCGGCAAACCACGCAATCAACCCTATCACATTACCCGCAACCGCATAAAATATCAGGTCCTTTATCAATTTATCACCCTTTAATCCGTTACATTGAGCCAGCCGTCCCACAAACTGACAGCAGACAGGAAATACTTAACATAACTCTAAAAACAATTCCAGCCTGACCTCTGTCATCCAGCTACGAATTGTTTGCTGAAATTCATTTTATCACTTTGCCAGGAGTAACAACGCGTGACTGGGCGCTCCCTGTGCCTCACCCCACCACCGCCGAAGGCTGCTCCTGGAATGGATGTGTTCGTGCCACCAGCGAGAAGAGAAATGGGTAATTGGATTGAAGGTGCTCCACGTAGGCTAACCACTCCACAGCCAGGTGACCATACAGCCGTTCAATATCACCGGAAATGTGTTCAAGGTCGGTATCTGGCAGGTCTCTCAGTGATGGCCTTGCTTCAAGCTCCTCTATAAGATGGAAAGCTGCCCAGAGTAAATCGGTAAAGAGCTCGTGTTCCAGCAGGTTAGGATTCTCCAGAAGCCTCAATAAAAAGGATCTCTTCTGGATGAGGAACGTCTTTAGTTCGTCAAGGTCTATGTTGGGGCAATGAGGTCTGGCCTCCATATTGCTGGCAAATGCCATTGCTTTCTTGAAATCATCACGAGTCCAGTTTGCTCTAACAGCAAGTCGCTGAGTAATTTCACTCTTTTCCTCGTAGCAGCCGAGGAGAGTCTGCAGAAGCTCTGTCCCCACCTCACTGAAGAAAGCTCCCACCACCATATTGAGTTTCTGCATAATGGCTCGTTTCTCACGGCGGGCAAGTATTCGCTCAATCACTATCACCACCAGGAACACCTCCAGCGGCAGGAAAGCCAGGTCGCCAACCATGTAGATAAAGATATGATGGGCATCCTGGAATATGGTGTAGTGAACAAAATACAGGATTGCGGAGAGTGCCATAAAGAAACTGGTGAGTAAAATGAATGGTAAGTAACGCCTCATTGTCCTCCTCCGTTTGAAGAATCAGAGTCTGGTCATTAAATGAGAGCCATAACCTTCTCCCACAGGAAATCCATCGGCATCCGGAGTCTAAGTACCAGACGTAGCCTGACCGGCAGGGCGTACCATCAAAACTGGCATTTTGGCAGACCGCAGAATTCGGTCAGCAACACTGCCCCAGACCCAACGACTCACTCCAGAACGTCCGTGAGTGGCAATAACAACAAGGTCAACCTCATTCTTCTCTGCATAGCTAATCAGTTCGTCAACAGCATGCCTGCCGAAAGGGACCTCCGGTTCTGCCGCAATGCCGCTATCCTTCAGTCGCTTCGTTACATTGTCTAGGTATTCTCTGGCAATATTCATGCTGTCCGTTTCCAGTCGTTGCCTTTCCTCAGGGTTTATGCTGGACTCCACGCCTCCAGGTAATCTAAGCGGTTCGATTACACGCACAAGCGTGACTTTGCACTCCCTGCGTCCTTCGGCAATCGTTACCACATGGGGAAGCACACACTCAGCTTCCTTCGAACCATCCAACGGCACCATCATGTGTCGATACATTTGCCTCCTCTTTCGTGTAGCGTTGGTAGACCCTTGTCCTGTTTAAATAATGCTGTGTAAACCTTAGGCATGTCAAGTATTAGCCTCAACGATGGTGGCCACAGGCTCTGATGCTATATATTGAGAGACATGGAAAAGCAGTGGCATAGTCTGCCCTACGATGAAGTACTGCTGTCACTTGATTCCAGCCACTCGGGACTGAGTGAGACCGCGACTAAGACACGGTTACTCCAATACGGTGCTAGTCAGCTAAAGGGCATGAAGAGAAGCAGGCGCCTATCTTGAACTCGCTGCTCTTTATTCCGAGTTTATCAGGTGTTCCTTTAACCAGTTTAAAGCGGCTTCAGCAGCACTGCGCTTGTTTTCCTCTCGGTTACCTTGAAACTCATGTTTCTGACTATAAGTTCCTTTCTGGTGTGATAACCCGATGTAGAATAGCCCCACTGGTTTTCCTGGAGCAGCGCCAGTCGGTCCGGCAATCCCAGTATCAGCCAAACATATGTCTGCGGATAACACTTCTTTACCACCCTGTGCCATTTCCTCGGCCACCTGATGACTGACAGCGCCGTACTTGTTGATAGTATCTCCTTTTACCCCTACTACTTCAATCTTGACCTGATTACTGTAGGCGGTAATCGACCCCTTGTAGCAGTCCGAACTGCCGGGAACATCGGTTATCAGGTGGGATATTAGACCCCCGGTGGCTGACTCAACCACGCCTAGGGTTAGTCCTTTCTGCCGTAGCAAATTGACCACATCTTGCTCGAGACTGGTCATGAGTCTATCATAAACCCTCTCTCATTTTGTATACCACTTCTTCATCTATTCCATGGCTGCCCTGACTGAGTTTATCTATTATCTGCTCAACTACTTGGTGCTTGCGTGAATCATTAAGCTCATCCAGGTACGTGTATATATGTGCTCTCCTACCAATTCTGAAGTTAGTTCTTTCTTCGGGTGACAGGGCCTGAAACCTATCAATAACAGACAGCATCTTCTCCTTATCCTCAGGCAATCTACCTTCAAGTTCTTGTAGCAGGTTGCCAATGTGGTCACTCACGTAATTTGCATGACACTCCAGGTGTTCAATTAGTAGCTTCTCTTCTTCCAACATCTCCTCATCTGTTGTCTGAACAAAACTGCCTTTTTCTACGTCAGCATACATCGGTAATCCTTGGTTGATATTCAAAGTCCTGATTCTGATGAAGTCAGGAGATATCTCGTTTAGCACCCTGGCTGTTTCAATAGCGTGCTCCCGCCACATCTCCTTACCACCTAAACCCAGGAGGACATACTCGGAAAGCGATATGCCTGATTCCACTACTCTCCTGCCACCAGTAATATGCTCTGCGGCAGTGACTCCTTTATCCATGTACTCAAGTAGACGGTCATAGCCGGATTCCAACCCGATATGTAGTCGGGAAAGTCCAGCCTCGTGTATTTCTACTAGTTCCTCCAGTTTCTTTTTGGCGGCGGTCTTGGACCTGCCATAGCTGGTTATTCTGTTTATACTAGGCAGGGTTTCCTTCAAGAACCTTAATACCTCAGTTAACTCATTGGTTCGCATAATCAAGCTATTAGCATCCTGTAGGAAGGCATTCTCACCACCGCCATACAGCCATAGAGCTACATTGTGAAAGGCATGATCAGGTGGGTTCCTGAGCACCATGGTTGCCACTTCTGTTACCCTGTCACCGTAGCCAGACCGCCATGAAAGCTCCTTTATCTTGTCTCGGATACTTTTTGCTATCTCGATGTCTTGCTTGATCTCCTTCGCCGGCCTGAGTTCAAACTTATGACCTTTGTACATACTGCAGAAGCGACACCGATTCCAGGGGCAGTTTCTGGTTGCTCTGATAAGTAGAGAATAAGCTTCACTTGGTGGTCTGAAAGGTCCTACATCAAAAGATTCTGTCATTGCTTGTTTTCACTCCGTAAACATGCCTATATATTGATTATATAGGAACTATAGAATAAAATACATCAAGAGACTATCTGGTATGACTGGCCTAATAGAGAAACAGGAGGTTTTATTATGGGAATACTGGCCTTGGTTATTGGGCTACTGGGTGGAATGTGTGGGGTGACGGGTATTCTTACCGCACTGGAAGTGGCACCTACAATTATTAACGGCGAAGAAGCAATCGGACCAATTGCTGCCACCACTGCATTTTGGTGGGGATTGGCAGGGATTCTACTCTTGGCTTCTATCGCCGTCGCTATAGCTCGTGGTTCCGGTGAATATGAATAGTGAGTTCCCGAGGTAGGCCATAGGTACATTTGGTTCCGGGGTTTGACTCCTTGATAGGGTGGTCTTCGGGAGTAACCAGTGTCTCTTTACAGGGGACGATGTGGCTCCAACAAGCTATCAACCAGTTATGGCGATAGTTTCCCCATTGACATATTCAGAAGCATCTGAGGCCAGATAGAGTGCCGCTCCTGCTACATCCTCAGGTACTGCAATGCGGTCTTCAGCAGGAGTCCCCTTCCACAGTACTTCACTGAATCGGGTCTTTATCATCCCCGGGGCAATGGCATTGACCCTGATATTGTATTGATGCCATTCCCTTGCCATCACCCTGGTTAGCATTATCAGGCCAGCTTTGGTTACGCTGTAAATATGCAGAGGGCTAGGTGTTATTCCGGCACCGGAGGATATGTTGATGATGTTGCCACCACCCTGCTCTCTCATTACCCTAGCGACCAGTTGACTAAGTAGAAATGGGCCCTTGAGATTGACATTCATAGTTACATCCCATGCCCACTCCTCGGCATCTATCAGGGGACCGTTGTAAGGGTTAGTGCCGGCATTATTCACCAGAATATCAATTCTGCCAAACTCCGCCTTTACTTTTTCAACTAAATTTGTTGACTCTTCCAATTTGGCAATATGTGCGGGTACTGCCATGCTTTTTCTACCTGTAGCCTTGATTTCTTCGCCTGCAGTTTCTAGGTCAGGAAGCTTCCGACCACTTATTGCCACATCCGCTCCATTCTCAGCAAATGCCAGGGCAATGGCACGGCCAATACCACGACTGCCGCCAGTTATCAAAGCTACCTTGCCTTCTAGGGAAAAGCTAACTATGCTCATCTTCGCTCTCTCCTTTGTCTCTATCTTTCTGTGTAATCACTTATCAAGTTAGCACATAGATGCCTTACCAATCAAACTGAGTGATTCAGCGCAGGTCGAGATACATTTGCCTAGTCTATCGTAGAATTGCTATAATGCCATGCATGGGATAGCGAGAACGCACTTGGTTGGGATTCGTTTGTTATGAAGAAGCACGGAAAGGGGAAAGTTCTGAAATGTTTGAGACAAGGATTACTGAGCTACTAGGTATTAAGTATCCGATAATCCAGGGTGGGATGATCTGGCTCTCGCGGGCAGAACTAGCCGCCGCCGTTTCTGACGCTGGGGGGCTGGGAATAATCACGTCAGCCAACTCCAATACTAAAGATGAGCTACGAGACGAACTGCGTAAGGCGAAGGCCCTGACTGACAAACCCTTGGGGGTCAACATTAACCTGTCGCCTACTACGCGCCCGGTTAATATTGAGGAATATATTGAGGTTGTCATCAATGAGGGAATACGAATTATAGAGACTTCTGGACGCAGTCCGGAATCCTACATGAAACGACTGAAGGAAGCTAACGTAATAGTCCTCCATAAAGCACCTGGGGCAGTCAGGTTCGCTCAGACGGCAGAGGAAATCGGTTGTGATGCTGTCTCTATAATCGGCTACGAGTGTGGTGGGCATCCTGGTCCGGATGATACCAGTTCTCTGGTTCTGGTACGGGCTACGGTAGAGGCATTAAAGATACCGGTTGTTGCCGGCGGAGGATTTGCTGATGCCCAGGGTTTTGTGGCTGCTCTAGCCTTGGGAGCTGATGGTGTTCTTATGGGCACACGCTTTATGGCGACTAAAGAGTGCCCGGCTCATTCCAGTTTTAAGGAGTGGCTCATCAGGGCCAGGGAGACAGATACCCTTATCACACAACGTTCCATCCGTGCGCCAGCACGAAACCTGAAGAACAAGTCGACGACGAAAGTCTTAGAAATGGAGAGCAGGGGGGCTACTCTGGAGGAGCTATTGACCATTACTCGTGGTGAGAACGCACAGCGACTCTACTATGAGGGTGACCTGGAGGCAGGATTGGCGGAATGCGGACAAGTAGTGGGGATTATTGACGACATTCCGAGTGTAAAAGAGGTCATTGATGGGATTATCGGTGGGGCTGAGGAAATCATCACGAAGAAGCTGCATTCTTACGTAGCAGGCAGTTAAAAAGGGTTCGGATTCTACTTGCATTAGAGGATGCCAGCGCATTACAATAGGAGTGCTGCAACTGAAAAAGGTCTCTGCGAGAACTTCTGGTTTTCGCGGGCTATTGAGGCGACGTAGCCAAGTGGATAAGGCGGGGGTCTGCAAAACCTCTATTCGGCGGTTCGAATCCGCCCGTCGCCTCCAAAGCTTGAATACAAAAGTGCCCTGTGTGGCTTCTTTACAGAAACAGGTTGCTAACTAATTGCTAACCAGGCGCCCTAGCTGATGCGTCTTCTGTAGAGCTCTGTAATCCCTCATCAAAGCGCCGTGCCGCCGCTGCCTGAATTCCTGGCATGACATGAGAATATGTATCCAGTGTTATTGCTATGGAGCTATGCCTAGGCGCTCGCTTACGACCTTCGGATGGACTCCCTGCCTCAACATAAGTGTCGCATGAGTGTGGCGCAGGTCATGTAGACGCATACCCGGTATCCCTAGAGATTTGGCTAGCCTGTGGAAAACCTTAGTAATACTGTTCGGAGGCAACGGAGTGCCGTCTGGGTAACTGAATACCAAATCATCCGACATGACGGAGTGCCCAAGTAGTTCCCTTTCCAATTCCTGACTAGCCCGATGCTCTCGCAATAAGAGAGCTAGCGATGGTGACAAATCAACAAGGCGCCGGCTACGTTTTGTTTTAGGCTCCCTAGATATGTAGCCCTTCTGTGGTACGTAATGAAGTGTTTGCACAACTGAGAGGGTTGCCAAGGCTACATAAATGTATTAAATCCGGACAGCCCCGGTCAGGGAAAGAACGCTTGTGCCAACTGTTCTCAAGGTAATCTACGGGGCAGCCACAGCCGTAATGCTGTTCTTCCACAGTTAGACCGACTTTGATATTTGGATGTCATCATGTTGTTAAGACTTGACGCAATCAATTCCTTCTGCTCAGAACGATCATTCCTCTCGCTTCGCCTGCTTCTGGTATGTAGTTGGGACTGCCAATTTGTTTCCGGGTCAGATGGGCTTTGACGCCAAATCCTATTCTCTCCGCTAGCACTTCTATCTCTCGAGCACTGTAGCACCGGATAATCTCATCTGCACCATAGCCTGCCTCCTCTGCCGCTCTAATAATCTTTCCATCAAGTAGGATATGAATATGCTGGGAACGGTACGTAGAGGTAAGCACATCAAACCATTCTTCTCTAAGGGAGAACCCGCCATCGATAGTGTTCCAGCTCTTTGTATGAGACAACTTTGAGTAGGTTTCGAGCGGTAGATAATCGATAAATACCTGCCCATCCGGCTTGAGAGCTCGGTGAATCTTCTGTAGAAGCTGTTCATTCTCATTCTCTCTGAGCAACCCGAATGTTCCACTGAGTATTACACACAGGTCAAATTCATTTTGATATTCAATCTCCCTCATGTCACCCACATGGAACTCTCCACTCAGGCCTTCCTTCTTGAAAGCCTCAATAGCGAATTCTACCAGGCTTTTTACCTGATCTATCCCGACTATCTTGCATTCTTTCTTGGCAAATAACTTCGCCTGGTCACCCCCGGCACATCCTAGGTCAAGTATCGAAGCTCCCGGTGTCAGCGAGCATTGCTTCTCTATAAGATCCACCAGGTCTTGGTCCCACTTAAGGATACCCGGTATCTTGTGCCGGCTGAGGACACGCCAGTAATAGCCCCAATACTCTTGATATGTCAGCCGTAAAGTTTCCATTTACATCTCCGACTTATGTATTCCATTTATGCGAATCAGTTTAGGCTTTTTGAATATCTGTGTCAATGGATAAAAAGACTTTGGCTGAACAATATTTCGTTATTGATGCTTTTTCCTACTAGTGTTATACTTCCGCCTATTATCTGAAGGATTGTAACGGGTATGGTAATTATTGATGAAAAGGGATTCATATTCCAGGCAAATCGATTTTGAAGCGGTGCTTGGTTTTCGTGACCTCGGCGGTTACCAGGCTAAAGGAGGTCGTACTGTAGCCCATACTGGTGGAGTAATAACGGCCTGCGGTATTATCTTGGCTAGCACCTTCGCCACTCTGACGACATCACCTCTTCAGGTGGTGCTCCAGATCGGAGCGGCGGTTGCTGTAGGCATCCTCATTGATACCTTCATTGTTCAAGCGTTCTTGGTACCAGTGTTGGCTACCCCCGCCGGGCAGTGGAGCTGGTGGCCATCTCGTTTACTTCAGCGCTGATTCGAATAGTGGAGGTACTTATCCAGCGGACACGAAGAGCGTCTGACAGGGGGGTCACAATTCATCTTTTTGTGCAGTAAATAACAAACATTATCTTGTTTCACAGAAGAAGAGGTCATTTGTTTGTATTACGCATATTGGTGTCCTGTTGCCTTGTCAATAAACAGGAATAGGGTTGAGAAACCAATTCTCAGCCCTATTCCCTTTGACGAATACTGAAGCTTAATCAGTGCTCAATTCCTAGCCCATATAGAGCTTCATCCCTCTACGTCTCTGTTATCTCTACCTCAGTGGCTACAATGATGTCGTCTAGCATCGTTCCTCTGACTACTGCTTTCAGGCCTACTGCTGGCTCTCCTATAATCTCGGCCTCACTGACATCTACTATCCTAGTCTCATCATCAATGGTCACCGTCCAATTGGTGCCATCAATGACGTCAATGATACCCTCAAAGAGTGACTCTTCGGCCTTCTCTTCTTCTGATTCTCCCGTCTCTTCTGGCTTTCCAGTCTCTTCCGGTTTCCCTTTGGATCCAACATCGTTGAACTTCTGATCGGCCCCACTCTGCGCCACTTGTGGTTTCAGAATATATCTGCCACTCTGCCCTGCCTCGATAACCGTGACATCGTAGACGAAGCTAACTACCGAATCGATTGTCATCACGAATGGCTTGGATATCTGCAGTTTCTCACTGGGCAACTTCACACTGGTCGGCTCACCGGTCTCTTTGAGAATCCCGCTGACATTTGATACACGGATGAATACCTTGGTATATTGACCTTCAGGGAGATTACCCCTCCAGATTTCTTGGGCTTTGTCCCCCTGCAAGAGAGTTAGGTCAACTACCTCCACTTCTGGATCAAACTCGATCCACCGATCAGCTTCGCCTTCCTGCTGAAGGCCGATTCTGGAGATAGTGACGTTGAGACTCTGGAAGTCGGCGATAGCATTCACGTCGTCACTTATCAGGAATACGAAATTACCCTCCGGACTGGGCTGGGGGCTAGGCATGACAGGGAGTGGACCGGGCTGAGGCCCAGGCTCCACAGGAAACAGCACCGGTCTCAGTCCAAAGTAACCTACTACGGCTACTACCAGTACAGCGACTACAGCACCCCATGCTTTTGACCAGCCGAATACCCGAGGGAACAGTACTCGCTTTTCCTCTCGTCTCCGCGCATGTTCTTCAAGAGCGGTATTGAAACGCTGCCTCGCTGCCATCTTGGTCGTCGGGGACGGCGCAAACGTGTAAGCCGTTTGAGCATCAAGCATGGCTCGGAGAAGAGGTTTTAGCTCCTCAGTATGCTCAGGATAACTAGCCAGGCAATCCTCGACCCGCTCACCATGGTTGATGCGGTCCACACACTCGTCAAGTATTCTGTTAAAAGCCTTAGTCATATCTCATCATCCCTGCATCAAGGTTCCTCACTTAGCAATTTTCGTAGTTGCTTGATGGCAACGCTCTGCATTTCGCGTACAGCCCCACTATTCTTGTTTAAGGCTCGACCAGTTTCCTCCGAGGTCAACTCGCCAAAGAACCGTAGTTCTATTACTCGCCGCTGGGTAGGAGTAAGCTGGTCAAGTGCCCTAGCGACTCTCTCCAGTTCCATTTTGGTCTCGACTGTTGCCTGGGGATTCTCCTCGGCTACCACCTGAACGGTGTCAATTGGAACAGTCTTTCGTTTTGCCGCTTGCCGAAGGTAGTCCACAGCCAAGTTATGGGCAATCTTGAACAGCCATGCACGCATTGGAATGCCTCTTTCTTTATAGGAATCCAGAGATTGCAGTGCTTTCAAAAAGACCTCCCCTGCCAGGTCTTCAGCCTCAGCTCGATCGCCTATCCTGACGAAAATGTAGCGAGCGATCTTGTCATAGTACTCGTCATAGAGAGTGGCCAAAGCCGCTTGCTTTTCGCTTCTTTCCACGTGCACGGCCTTCGTCTCATAGAGAACAACGCATTACTCACTTTGAAGTATAGCATAAATTGAATAGCGTCCTAGAGCCTCACGAACATAACCTACTCCTCTATCTATTAGAACGAATATTTGGTGATTCTGTCAGGTACCTATCCTGGGTGAGACTGGGGAATTGACCTGAGACAGTGTTACTCAGTCACACAATTCAGCGTGTCATTACCCAATATGACATCCTACTGATTTTGTCTCATTTCTGTATCTAGATTGATAAACCCCCAGTAGAGGGCTAAACTCAAGTCCTAATCATTTGAAAAGTAACTAATATCAGTGACAAGGCAATGAGGGTCAGGATGCCTCATTGCGAATTGAGATGGGGAATCCTGGAAGAAAGGAGCAACAGGAACAATGTGGGTCTGTGACCTGTTCTCACTTGAAGGTAAGATGGCGATTTCTACCGGCGGTCGACATGTCATTGGCAAGCCCGCAGTGTCGATTTTTCCGGCGCCGAGACTGATAGTACCATCTGTGACTATGCTGCTAATGACGGGCAAAATCCCCGTTCAGCCTTTGAGTCTGGCCACTTCTACCATCGATGATTTCAGATGTTTGATCAGGTCACTTCGTTTGGCACTATCCGGCTCCTTAATGAATGCTGACAAATCGAAAAACACAAGACCGAGTTTCGCTGCCAAATTGGGGGCAACTCTTCTGGCAGGGGCTAACAGTTTTGATCCTCTGATAACTGAGAACGCAAGCGTGCTGAGTGCTTCATCCTCAACTTGCTCAGGGTCAATAATCGTTAGTGCCCTGATCATATCGACTATCCAATCAGCTATGTCATTCAAAGTCTGTGTCCGACGGTTCGCGGTGAAGGTCATCACTCCTACGATAACGGTGGCTCCCACTATGAAGGCAATATATATGACCGCCCAGTCCTCCAAAAACTGGTATATAGTCTCGGCAATGAATTCTGCATTGGAGTCGTTGAACCAATATACCTCTCTGAATACTTGCATTAGTACCGCGAAACACAAAGCAACGACTACGATCCCCAGAATTACTGGGACTCTATGTTGGCTGATCAACTGATTAAGCGTACCAAAGAGCTTTCTCATGAGGACATTATATCACGCAAATGATGGTGAGTAAAAGACAAATCTCAGATAGAGAGTCAGTTTCGCTTCACAATCGCTGTCGCCTCCACCGATGGCAGGAGTATCCCTCACATCCACTATCTTCCCGCACCATTCAAATTCTACTATGGAACTCTGCACGGACAGGGGTTCGTACCCCAATTGGATGTATTGACAGACCCCCCGAAGAGGACTATGCTCAAGTTCCTGTATGTAACGTGACTTCAACATAACCACCTTCTCATATATATCAGGGAGGTGTGGAGATGAAGAAGGGGCACCAGAATCGCTGCGAACAATGGCAATGGCTGGTGCTCTTTTGAGTTTCTACAAGAGAAGAGAAAGGAACACAAGAAATGTATACTACCAATGGCCTGAGACATCCACACCGCAGTGAGAAAGACCCGCCAAGACCGCCCAGATGGAAGACCGGGGCAAACATCCCGTGATTGGCAGGATTCTTGGAAAACCGAATAATGGAAAGCTGGAGCCAGTAAGTAGCATTATCCTGTATCCCAACGAGGTTGTCGCCGCATGTAATGATACCGACCCGGCAAACTCCGATTTCCCGGATTATACCGATTGTCCTGATGATCCCCTCTTAGCGTTAGGGCTGATCGTTGGACCAAATCTGTATACGGCTGAACCGGAGGGGTACGTGAGATTTGATCCCGGAGTAACTAAAGGAAAAGGAAAATCGAAGGCAACGGACATAACTCGGCTATTCACCTATACCGGCTGGGTTGTCGATGCCCGCCTCGACACGAGTGGGTCAGAGGGAGTACCAGATGGCGTTATTGACGTATATGATATTCCAGTAGATGACTATGACGGTGACCTCCTCACTGAGCCAGATAGAGACTATAACAATGACGGGTCAATTGATGAGGTTGACGTAGAGGACTGGTTGAACGATATGGCAGCCCTGGAGTCACCGATGGCCTGGTACTTCAATGAGGAATGGATCCTGAATATTGCCGATCTTGTCATTACAGAGCAGGGCCTGGTGAACGATGGCACTAAGCTGTTGCAGATAAGATTCTATCCAGTGGACTCAACCACATTCACTCCAGAGTAAATACGTCCATAACACCGTACCCAAGAACTGTTGTTTGGGCGTCAAGTATCTGACAACGAATGAAGAAGAGACCAGGTAAAGACTGGCCTCTTCTTATGTGTCTGCAAATCGTCACCATAAACGGGATACACACGGGGTCTACAGAGGCACTGACTATCACCACCACTGAAGTACTTGCGAGTATAGTACTATTGGCGCATATCGTGCGGTAGCTGGAAATGGTAGAGTAAGCAGAATCGAGAGCAAGGACAAACAGGATCAATGAATGCGGAGAAGATACTGGTCTTCATACTCAGTCAACAACCCTTGTTCCGGCAGGGATTAGAGCATCTGCTCTCCACTGTGGCACGTATCGAAGTACTAGGTAGTACACGCGTCGATGATGGAGTGCTCTCAACCATCGACGATATGCTCCCTGACGTACTCATCGTAGATATTGATGCTCCTGCTGAGAGTGGTCTGTCAATAGTTCGTGAGACAAAACGACGCTGATCAAGCATTGGCGTCGTCGGGATTACAGGTCATCCCAACGACACTCAACTTGTCCAAGCACTCAAAGCTCAAGTCGCAGCTCTTCTCAACAAGGAAACTACCATTGATCAGCTAGTCGCTACAGTCACGCAGGTAGCTAATGGTGAACACCCGATAAATGAAAGCCTGACCACGAGTCAAAAAGTAGCCGAACAGGTGTTACACGAATTCCAGGAACTGTCCTGGCGAAGTGATATTGAGGCCGTTGTTTCACCGCTTACCCCAAGAGAAATCGAAATCCTGAATCGTATAGCACAAGCCTATCTTAACAAGCAGATCGCCATTGAACTCGACATCAGCGAGCAGACTATAAAGAACCACGTTACCTCTATCTTGCGAAAACTGAATGCCAATGCTTGCACTGAGGCAGTGGTCATAGCTATAAAGCAAGGCATAATCTCTGTCAGTTGAAGGCGAAGGTACAACGCTAGTAGCAACGCAACATTATTAATACTTGGCTACTCTGGGCAGAACTATCAGTGATCAGCTAGACGGTTAGCAGGCGTGCCCGTCCGCGGTATTGAAACTAGAGAGACAGAAAGCTGCGCAGAAGCTTGTCGTTGCCTCACAGTTATCTGAGACTCTTCAAGATGCCGTATCCTAGTATCTGATCTGGAGCTGTAGGATTGGGATCTATGTTCTAGCCAATAACGTTTATTCCCTCCATGATTCCCAACACTGACAATGTCACTATGCCGTTAGATACGGTGGCTCCAAGCAGTATCATGGAAAGCGATGCTTGCCACCCCAAACCCATTAGCCAACTCAGCAGAGTCCCTGCGTACACACCAGCACCTGGTATCGGAATCGCGACAAAGACTGCCAGGCCGAACAGCCCGTACCTGCTTATTAGTGGTAATCCCCTTATCCTGATCCTGTCCACGGATTTGTTGAAGAAAGACCGTTTGACAAAAGTACTGGCGTGCAGCTTGTTTAGCAAAGCTCTCTCTACGGAGAACACAAGTATCGAGGCAGCCATGGTAACCATGAACACAGCTACCGGGTGCATGTCAAAACCTATTTCCACCGTGCCATCCTTTACGCCTTCTTCTTAAGTAACTGAGCATCTGCATCCTTACGATACTGGCACTATCATTTCTATCTCATTAATAATCGCGCCCGTGTCACAACGATCAACTGTTGACGTTTTATGGTGCCGGTGCTGTTACCGCAAAGCCATCGGTCAGTGTACCGGTGCCTTCTGGTGTAGTCACTGATACATCCCTTGTGTCAGGGGTAGCATCACCAGCAACGGTGATATTGGCCGTTACCTGGGTATCACTGTCAACAGCGTAGCTATTGATGGTTATGCCGTCGCCAAAGCTGACCCCAGTGGCCCCGTTAAGACCGGTGCCGGCAATAGTCACATCCAGAGTCTCTCCCTGGTCACCAGAGATGGGATCAACTGAGGTTACCGTTGGTGCCGGTACTGTTACCGCAAAGCCATCAGTCAGTGTACCGGTGCCTTCTGGTGTAGTCACTGATACATCCCTTGTGCCAGGGGTAGCATCACCAGCAACGGTGATATTGGCCGTTACCTGGGTATCGCTATCAACAGTATAGCTATTGATGGTTATACCGTCTCCAAAGCTGACCTCCGTAGCCCCATTAAGATCGGTGCCGGTAATAGTCACATCCAGAGTCTCTCCCTGGTCACCAGAGATGGGATCAACCGAGGTTACCGTCGGTGCTTCTGAGCTTGGATGTTCCACCAGCAGCTTAATCACGGGCCTGAAAATATAGTCACCTTTGCCTGTAACAAGTACAGATTCCGCCCCAATGAAGTCCAGGGTAATCTCTGTGGTATTATTCTCCGTAACTTCAAAAGTGCCAACTAGCTTTATCTTTTCACTGGGCACTTTAGCATAGTACTCATCCTCACCAACTACTATCCTAACGGAGTAAACCTCCAACCGGATTTGTGTATATCTCCCAGCTTCCACAATCTGACTGGCAAGATACTGCTGTATTTCCTCAATTGCTTTCAGATCGAATTCGCCGGGGTCCTCTGCTACTGTGGTCCACTCACCTCCGGATTTGTGTACTTCCAAGCTCCTGACATCCACCCAGATTTCATCCATGTCCGGCGGTGGGGGGTCAGTAACGTAAAACTTCAGCATGCCCATTCCCGCGGGTAAATCAGACATCTCTGTAGATGCAAGTGCGGGTGCCGTCTCGGATTCGATGTTATCCGGAGTTGAATTGAGAGTCGGTGATTCTGGCACACTACACCCGACCAGTAACGTGGCTCCGATTGCCAGAGCCGCTGCAAATATGAGACCGGTTTTCATTTCTTTTCCTCCCAAATTGTGATTCTTTGTCGAAAGCTCCTTCGTTTTCACTCTCTACACATATATAACGCAAAAGAGAGAATTGTGTCAGCATAATAATAGCGTCAAAACAGATGCGATGGAATAGCTCTTTTGTGCTATTACTATGGATAACGAAGGATGCAATCAATTGCTGGGTTGATAGCGACAGTTCCCCGCCTACTGCTAATCTTCCTCAGACCACTCAATGAGGGTTGCTATGATATGATCAAGTGATAGGAGGTGCGATATGAAATGCCCAAGCTGCGAGAAAGATTTCGTCAGTCCGTCTAGCCGAATTGACGCTGCATCAGGACAACACATTGTCCTTCTGTATTGTTCCCATTGCAGAGTTATGCTTGGTGCAGCAAATAAACAACCCCCGAGAACCAAATGAGTCTTCATCGCAATTCGCCAATCAACCCCCTTGAATCCTGTAACTAACTCTGAAACCATGTTTCCATATACCCTTTGAAAACTACACTGCATATCAGTGCCATAACTCTCAATATGAGTGTCGTTTAAGTCTCTGTCCTATGTTGTTTCAATCAATCCAGAACATCTTCAGCCAGATGGACCCGGCATTTAGCGTTTGGCCTTACGTAAGGTAGCCCCTTTTCTCGGCGAAGCCTGTCTAGTGTTCGCTGTTCTACGTTTAAGTGTTCCAGCAGGTCTACTTCTGACATCGGTATCGGTGCTGATGACCACCACTCAATGTAGACAAGCACATCCTTCCTAGCATGATTGCTGAGCATATCGTTAGGTACCATCATACTCGTGATTATGCAACCCATTACTACAAAGGATTGAACAATTGGGCATTTTGTTGCTTCCTCCCATGTTCAGCATTATATTAAGATATTGACAGAGTCCTAAAATTGCTAATCAGATCGTTGTCTGAGATTGATGACTTGCATATGCAGGTGTAGAATACAGGGTAGGTACGTTGGGTATGTCTGAATCATGAAGGACTTCAGTGGCAAAACGATCTACATCGCTGGCGGATCCAGTGGCATTGGACTTGCTATAGCCCGTTTGCTTGCTACTAAAGGAGCACATGTCGCAATTTTTGCACGGCAGAGGGACCGCCTTGAAAGCGCCTTAAAGCAGATTGCGAGTTGTGGAAGTCCGAAGTGTCAGCGTTTCTCGTGTATGCAGATTGATGTTTCCAGTGAAGATGAGGTAGAAGCAGTCATGTCGAGGGCTATATCAGAATTCGGCGCCCCAGAAGTACTAATAAACTGTGCAGGAAGAGCACGCCCGCTCAACTTTGAGAATATCACTTATGGTCAGTTTGATGAGACTATAAAAGTCAACCTCTATGGAGCATGGAACACCATCTCTACACTTGTGCCCCATATGAAGAAGCAAGGTGGATACATTGTTAACGTATCTTCGATGTCAGGCTTAATTGGTGCATTCGGCTATAGTGACTACAGCGCTTCCAAGTTCGCATTAGTAGGTTTCTCAGAGGCTCTTAGAAGCGAACTCAAGCGATATGGAATCACAGTGTCCGTGCTTTGCCCACCAGATACAGATACACCAGGTCTCCAAGAGGAGAACAAGACAAAACCAGAAGAGACAAAGGCGCTTACTGCCAGAACGAAATTGATGCAGCCAGACGATGTAGCTCAGGTCCTCATTGATGGGATGAAGAGAAACAGATTCCTCATTATACCTGGCTTTGAAGGTAAATTCTATTTCATGATGAAACATCTATTCCCTGGTCTGGTTGAGTTCATAATGGATCGGGACATAAGAAAGGTGCAGGAGAGGAAGTCTTGAATAATGTTCCTCTACCAACCGCCTTACGTTGCACAAACGCTTATTTTGTTACCCACCTTGGGGAAACGCCGTGTTGCTCTTTTCGTTATATCAAAAGATGAGCACCATTATGCTCCATGGCCAACCGACAGCAATAGAAGGAGAATAGGACCACCCGAAGATGGTCCTATTCCCATCTTGGAAGGTCCCTGTTTAGACAGAGCACCTCCCGCAACTCTCACTCATAGACACACCTCCTTTCTGAAGGCTCACCTGAAACTGTCAACCCCCTACCTGCCTTCAGAACCATTATACAACAAAGACATCATTAGTCACAGCGCTACACAATCTGGCTTCTTGCCATTCAACGCGACCTCCTACTGATTCTGACTGCCCGAAGCGCCAGACTGGTCTTTCCGCACGGGGCGCATTGTTGGTCTCAATAGCGTGCAGGGCAGCAATGGCGATTGCCAATACGCTAACGCTTCACGCGGAAGGGAGGACCACCTCGGCGCCCATCTGACGGACGGTTGCGAGTCCATCGGCGATGACCCAGTAGTCGACGAGCAGGCCGTCACGCAGCTTGAAGATGCTCGCCACACGGCACTCCACCTCGCGTCCGGTCGGCGGAACGCCAAAGAACTGCACCACCGGCGTCCCGCGCCAGGTCCAGATGCCCACGACCGTGTTCTCGTCGGCGACGATGTGGTCGACGACAATCTGTACATTCGGTATGGCGGCGAGAAAGCCGCCGGCGTGTCTCTCGAGGCCCTCGCGGCCCCGTTTCGGCTGCGTGTGGTTGAACATGTCCTTGGCGGCGATCTCGCTGATGACCGCGAGCTTCCTCGCCCCGAGCACTTCGGTGAGGTAACGACGCATTACTTCTTCACCACTCATTGATGACCTCCAGAACATGAAACTTCAACCAGCTAGATATTATCACGCAACTGAGCAATAAAGAAGGGCTTTGTATCATTAAGGTAACAATCCATCTTCTTGTTACTTGGCCAAACAGAATACGTTGTTGTTACCACTGGATAAACATCGGCATCATTGTTCCGTTGTAGGTATAGCTACGTAGAGGGGAGAGGGTATTCTTTCACTGGTATCCTGCCCCCATAAAGGACACCACTTCTTAAGTTAGTATTCTAGCCTCAGGAGTAGGTCAAAGTCACCTGGGGGCTTTCTTTGTCTTTCATGATCGTCTATCACCCTCTTCGGAGTATACGGGTGACTGGTGTATATTGACTGGCTCGTAGGCATTACCTCCCCCAACAGAATTGCTAACGGACGTGGTGACACGGGGCATCATCAGGTGGTATAGTGTGGGAGAGTTATACTCTGGACTAGATACAAAACAGTACGATATGACAGATAAGAATAGTTGAAGGGATGAGGTGCTACGGACTGCAAAACCTCTATTCGGCGGTTCGAATCCGCCCGTCGCCTCCAATTGTTTTATTGCAACCTGTTTGTCAAAAGCAGTAAAATAGCATCAATATAACGTGCCGGGGTGGCGGAATGGCAGACGCAGCGGACTTAAAATCCGCCGGAGTAATCCTTGTGGGTTCGAGTCCCTCCCCCGGCATCGGAGGGGACAGGATATGACCTGGCTAATGGTACTATTGGGTTATACTCTAGGTTCAATCCCTACAGCCTACATTGCCGGGCGTCTGCTAAGAGGCAAGGATATCCGGCGGATGGGTGATGGTAATGCGGGTGCCCAAAACGCTTACCACGAGCTAGGGCACAAAATGGGGGTAGCCGTATTCCTGGCTGATGTCACTAAAGGCGCACTGCCGGTTCTTGTTGCCCAGGCGATCACTCTTCCTCAGCTAGCGGTACTAATCACCGGGCTGGCTACGGTTGTGGGACACAACTGGCCTGTTTTCATCGGTTTCCGGGGGGGCAGGGGAGAGGCAACTACCATCGGGGTACTGCTAGCCATGGTTACTCAGCCGATGCTAATCGTGGTGGGACCGGCGCTGGCTACCCTGCTAATCAAGAAGAATGTGATTATCACCAGTTGCGTTCTGTTTATCCCGCTACCACTGGTGTGCTGGGGGCTGGGGATTCCCGGGGTGTTACTGTCTTACAGTGTAGCCCTGCCTTGTCTGGTGGGTATTACCCATTACTTCAGGGCAAGGCAGGTGGCCAGACTTTCAGGTACAGGGAGCGCCTAGGCAGGGTGAATATACTCCTGGCAAAGTGATAAGAAAATTTTAGGTAACAATTCGTAGCTAGATGGTGCTGATTAGCCTGGAATTGTTTTTCTGGTTATGTTGAATAATTCGTGCTTGCTGGCAGTTTGTGGACAGTTGGGTCAAGGTCTTTATGAATTACTTCTGCCTTTCCAATGTAGTAACTAAGCCCTGCGGGGAAGGGGTTCGTGCCCCAATTGGGTGTATTGACGACCCCTAATAGACGGCTAAGCTCAGGTTTCAAGACGTAGAGGGTGACATTTGCACATCAAGAAGTCAGGGGAGTGGCAGATGTGGGGCTATTCACTTGAGCAATTCGAAGCTGTCAACGATGGCATCAATCCGGTCAGCCAAGTCTGAGTAGAAGGATGGAGCTGAGAGGACATACACTGAATATATCATGTCTCCTTGCTTGAAGCACAGTTCAATCCTCTGTGTTACTTCATCGCTTATTCCCGGCTTACCTTCCCACACTATCCTGCGGGCAGGTAACCCGAGCCAGGTTGTTTCTTCGTCTTCGAGAACTTCGTGGTAAAACCACTCAGCCTGCCTGTTCGCGATGCGGCCATCCGCCCACTGGTCCAGCTGTGCCCCTGCAGCGGGATAGCTTCTGATAGTTATCTCAGTTTCGCCGCCAGGGCTTTCTATCGTCATGAATACCTCTACAGACGAACTATCGTCGGTCATAGTCCAATTAGCGGGATACCTTACGGCATACCCCAGGGTCCAATCAATATAATGCTCCCAGGGAGCAAGTGTGATATGAGTCGTGCAGGTGGCAACCACATTATCCCCGTTATCCTTGAGTGCAAGCTCTACCGCGGGAGTATCAGGGGAGCCACTGCCGGAATACCATTGATAATACAGCGCGGCAGATTCGTCCGGTAGGATGACGCTGTAATCGCCAGACACAGAAACACGCACACCCCCGATCCGAATTTCTGCATTCTTGATGTACGCTGGCAAGTCGCCATTGTTAGCAACGTCAACCCGCACAGTATCGGTGATGATATCACCTCTCCCGACAAAGCGGACGTCACTAACAGTCAGGTTTGCGCCGATAAAATCACCCACTTCCAGAGTTGTCACCAGTTCCCCCGACCAACGGTGGACAGTTACGGTATATGTTCCCGGTGCAGGTGTTTCTAAAGAGGAGGGTGTCATTGGCAGTTTTGCTTCTGTCACTCTCCTGGTAACCAGTTGAGAGTCTGTCTCGCGTCCATCTGGGTCGGTAAGAGTCAAGGATACGTCTGTATCAGAGGAGAAGCGCACAGCCAGATAGGCTCTTGGGCTGTGGTACTGGGCATCCATCTCGTTGATGGCTTCCCATTCCTGAATCTCAAACGATACAGGAGGAAGGGTAATTGACGGTTCAGGTGAGTCATCGGCAGGTGGTTCCGGGGAATCGTCAGGGGGTGGCTCCGGGGGGTGAATGACAGGTGGTTCAACGGGAATGGAATCAGGAGCGGGAAGCCGGTCCGCTGCAGGTTCGGACGGACACCCGGTAAACAGGAATCCAGCAAGAGCAAGACAAACGAATCCGAGCAAAGCAACGTGCTTCGCTCTCCGTTCCATTGGCCAGTGTCTCACAGTCCCGTAGTTCCCCTCCTATGTAGTCTTCCCCGGTGAATCTTTGTATCTCCACCTGTTAACTCAATACTAGCATTCTAAATCCCTACATACAAAAAGTGAATAGTACTTTGGTGCCAGTACAGATTTGCAGAAGCGCGGCAAGTCGGATTTGAAGATACATATTGACAAAGCCTGAGGGGGCGGACTACAATCAGGTTCTAGCTTGTGAAATTGCCCTCTTTGGAGCTATCGAATAGGCGATAGCTCCCTATGCTGTGTCTTGAGTGACAAGCTTCTTCTTTCCCAGAAAGCTACCGGCGGTACAAAGCAAAATGTGGAGGACCAGGTGGCATGACCGACTTCAAGGTAGGACGACCGAAGATTGCGATAGCAGGAGCAGCACTGGCGATGGTTTGTGCAGTACTGGGGGTGGTGTGGCTGTCGATAGCCCTGAGAAGAGCGATACTGGGTATAGAGGCGGGATATGAAATCTCCAACATGGAAATTGTTCTCGGCTCCTGGTTATTGGTCGTAATGAGCGCATTCTGCGTCATAATATTCACAGGTGGGATCCTAATATTGAGACGAAGATACGGACTGGGCGGGGTACTGGTGCTGATATTCAGCACTCTTCTGGTGACGTCGGCATTACATCTCTGGTATGTGGGGGTGTGGGGTATCGCCGGCGGGATACTCAGCTTGATTTCAAAGGAGAAGGTTCCGGAGCGAGTACTGGAGATAACCAAGCAACACGGGCAGGTTAGCATAAAGGAGGTAGCCGCTTTGACCGGGAAAACAGAAATGGACGTGGAAGTAGCAATCGTCAAATTGCGGTCAAAGGGACAACCAATTAGATATGATATGAAAACAAGACAGGTTTTATATGAAGGTTGAGACCGGTGCAGTTTCCTATGACGATGCGGACTGCCTGCCCAGGCTGGTCACCCGGTACTAGCCATAGATGGTCCAGATTAGCGTTTCTCCCAGGGCCGTTCAAACGCCCCTTCCGTTACTGCATACGGGTCACCTTCCATGACCCACCTCATCTGCCGCACAGATTTATGCCACCGCTCGTATTCGGGTGTGTCTAAAAGCTCTGTCGATAAGCCTTGTTTTCCGCTGTGGTCAATGCGACGCCGGGTCGAGCTGCCGGACTCTTCCTTTAGTATATTGTTGATTTCATTCTCGCTCAGCTTGAAGATGCGGACCAGTTCATGCATTGGTCTGCCTTCGGCGTGTTGCTCCAAGAGTATCTGGTGCCACCAGGCGTGCCACGCGGGTTCCCACAGTGGAGGGTCCAGCACTTGCAGGCTTCTTTTCACTGTGCTCTCGCTTGCTCCGGTCAAAGCCGCAATGTCCTGGATACCTTTTCCGTGGTACCACAGCAGAAGCATCCTGCCCGGCCAGCGCGCCTCTGCCGATGCCCAGCCCTTATCATCCAGGTGGCACTGGTCGAACGGGCATTCCAGGCATGATGAGCTGTGTCCCAACGACTTGTCTGCCTTGCTACAACCCTCCCTCATTTCGGATTTCCTCCCAGTCTTCAGCCACTGTTTATTATATCGCACAATCGGGCAAAACTAAAATCGCCCTGATGGTAAGCTAACAACATGCCGACTACAGGGGGGTGAATTGTTTATTACTTAATGTGGCATCCTGCTGATTTTGTCCGATTTCCGTATCAGAATTGACAACCCCTGAGGAGAGGACTAAACTCAAGTACTGACAGAATAGAGGAGGATATTGTCGTGGTAAAGAAGATTTTGATCATCTTGCTATTACTGGCTGTGGTGCTTCCCGCGGCGGCGTGTACGGTGGAACCCTCAGCACAGGAGATAGTCGATGGTGTAATTGAGGCGTGGGATGATGTTAAAACACAGGAATGTGACATGGATATGACGATGGATATGACTGGTGAGGCTGAGGGTGAGTCATTTGAAATGACGATGGCGATGAGCTTCAGCGGGGCACTGGATATCGAGAATAAGGAGATGCGAGCAGACGTAAGCACGGATATGACAATGCCGGAGGAAGAGGCGATGGTGATGGAGATGGCGGTATATGTTGTTGGCGGTACAGGATACGTGATGATGGATGTTCCGGGAATGGACCCTACGTGGATGAAGGCGGACTTATCAGCGGCAGACTGGGGAGAAATAAGCGAAGGAATAGAGCAGACTGGTGATCAGATAGAACTCCTGAAGACAGCGCAGGTCGAAGTCATCGGTAGTGAGAAGGTAAAGGGTGTAGACTGCTATGTGCTTCGGCTGACCCCGGATTTGGAGCAGCTGTGGGAAACAGCGATGCAGTCATCGGAAGCGGCAGAGACGGGATTGCCTGATGTTGAGGAGGAATTTATTCAGGAAATGTTCCGCGACTTTTCGGTGAAGCAGTGGATCGCCAAGGACACATATTTTCTGATGAAGGCAGAGATAGACATGAGCGTGGAGTTGACCCCTGAGGCCATGGGCTACCCGGAGGAAGAGGGGGCAATGACGATGAACATCAAGATGAGTTTGCTATGCTACAACTACAACCAGCCGGTGTCTATCGTGTTGCCTCCGGAGGCTGAAGAGGCCACTGACATGATTGGTCTTGAGGAGGAGGCAAGAAGGACGGAGTACTATAATACATCAGTTGCAGTGATAGCGATGATGGTGGATAATGAAATAGCATATTTGCCAAACCCACATGATTACTCTGGTGGTGTTGCCTATAACGATATGACACGGTTCCCAGATTCAACGACAACGGCGGCCGACAAAGGCTACACTGGAACTGGTACTCCAAAGGCTGGATATGTTCTCTATTCCCACGACCTGATAGGTACAGATACGAATACGTTTGAGACTGTCAATTATCTAGCCTCTGCCACGACAACATATTACTATACCTGTGAGGCGGATGGTACGGTGCGGCAATGGGATGGTCCCGACGTAACCACAGCAACGGAGTACGAATATTAAACAGCTAACGTTGGTATAATTCGCGCATAATCAGCTATAGAGAGTATATTGAGATTTCTCTGGGCGTTCCCATATCCAATCGAATTCATCCTTTTGCCCCGTCCCGCTTCTCTTTTCAGAATCGCTGACGAACCCTCGGGGGGCAGATAGTCTACGCGGACTTGCGGTTAATCACCGACTTAACTGCCTGCTGGATGTTTTCAGCGGTGAGTCCGTATCTCTCGAGGAGTTCGGCGGGTTTGCCGGAGAGGGCATAGGTATCTTTGATGGCGACAAACTCGGCGGGTGCCGGGTGGTGTCCGGCCAGTACCCGGGCGACGATGCTACCCAGCCCACCGTGTTCGAGGTGCTCCTCAGCGGTAACAATGGCGCCGGTGTCAGCGGCGGCCCGAATGATGGCATCCCGGTCAATGGGCTTGAGGGTGGACATATTCAAGACGCGGCAATTGATACCCTCTTTATTGAGGTTGTCGGCGGCTTCAAGAGCGGCGGATACCATGACGCCAATAGCGATGATGGTAGCGTGAGCGCCCGGTCGCATAACGACGGCTTTTCCCAGGTCAAAGCGGTAGTCTGGAGCGAGGACCAGCGGTAATGTGGGGCGGCAGAGCCTGATATAGAAGGGGCCGTGTGTGGTAGCGGCAGTCCTTATTACCTGAGCAGTTTCAGCGGCATCGGCGGGGACGATAACAGTGAAGCCGGGCAATGAGCAGGCCAGTCCGAGGTCTTCAACGGATTGATGGGAGGTGCCATCCTCACCGACGGTGATGCCACCGTGAGTGCTAACCAGTTTGACATTGAGGCCGGGTTGGGCGATAGACATGCGAATCTGGTCAAAGCAATGGCCCGGGTACAACACAGCAATGATCATGGCAAAGGGTACTTTGCCGTACTCAGCCTGCCCAGCGTCACGGACGGCGATGTTCTGCTGTGCAATCCCTTTGTCGAAAAAGCGTTGACGGACGTCAGTGGCGAAGTACCTGGACAGGGTTGAATTAGAGAGGTCAGAATCGAGC